>Ga0209542_10001391_pt1 | contig 57039 bp, 64 predicted proteins | sample RifCSPhighO2_01_FD_184028 | JGI IMG/M metagenome (GOLD analysis project Ga0209542, IMG submission 184028) | Soil microbial communities from Rifle, Colorado - Rifle CSP2_plank highO2_0.1 (SPAdes) (version 2) | ecosystem: Environmental > Terrestrial > Deep subsurface > Rock core/Sediment ... | reverse complement strand
GGGGGAAGATGTCTCCGGAATAGTAGTATTGGTTCTACCGCTTGCGTTTAGTATTGCCACTATTCTAAACGCCATATTCCTATGGTATAGCTTGGAGAAAGAGTTTAAAGGATTCTCCAAAGGGATTTTGCGAACATTTCTCGACTGCCTGGGTTCATCAGTAGTTATGGCCGCGGTTGCCTATGTCTCGCTCAATATTTTTGCTAATTTCCTAGATACAGCGACGCTTCTGGGAATATTGCTCGAAGGGGTGCTCGCAGGACTTGTCGCTTCTATCGCCGGTATGGCAGTTCTTATTGCTTTAAAAAATAGGGAAATTGCGGAAGTTTGGAATGCTATCCGACAAAAGTTTTGGAAAGCTAAGATTATTGCGACTGATCCTGAAATAGTCTAAACTCGTGATTCAGGATTTAGGATTTATGAATAACATTAGAAATTTCAGCATCATAGCGCACATAGACCACGGGAAATCTACCTTAGCTGATAGGATGCTCGAAATAACAGGTACGATAGAAGCGCGGAAAATGCAGGACCAAGTGCTCGATTCTATGGAGCTGGAGCGTGAACGCGGCATCACCATCAAAATGCAACCAGTTAGGATGACTTGGACACGGCGTGTCCAAGAGGACACGCCGTGTCCTTACATTTTGAATTTGATTGATACACCGGGACATATCGACTTTTCTTATGAAGTTTCGCGGGCGCTGAAGGCGGTTGAAGGCTCGATACTTCTGGTCGATGCTACTCAAGGTGTGCAGGCGCAGACACTCACTACTCTCGGCATGGCGCGCGAATCCGGACTCACTATCATTCCCGTCCTTTCTAAAATTGATTCGCCGCTTGCTCGGGTGGAAGAAGTCAGAGCGGAAGTCTGTAAGTTATTAAGTTGTGAAGCTGGAGAAGTTCTGAAAGTTTCTGGTAGAACGGGGGAAGGCGTTAGGGAACTTCTCGACGTAATAGTCGAGAGAATTCCAGCTCCGACCTCACTTGGACACGCCGTGTCCAAGTTGGGTTTTCGAGCGCTAATTTTTGATTTCAAATACTCGACTCACCGCGGAGTGATTGTCTTCGTGCGAGTCATGTCGGGCTCTATTTCAAAGAATACCCAACTTACTTTCAAAGTTTCGAAAGAGAAGTTTACTGCTATCGAAGTTGGTATTTTCTCTCCTTCTGAATTGCCGACCGACTCATTGTCGGCAGGCGAGATCGGCTATATCGTGACCGGTATCAAAGAGCCCGGCATTGCATCTGTTGGAGATACCGTGGCGCTTCTTGGCGACACGGAGCCGCCGCTTCCGGGATATGCAACGCCTGCGCCCGTCGTGTGGGCTTCTATTTATCCAGAGAGTCAGGATGATTTCGTCACTCTCAAACAATCGTTAGGAAAACTTAAACTCTCTGATTCCTCATTTACTTACGAAGAAGAATCCTCGGGAGCATTAGGCAGGGGATTCCGCTGCGGATTCCTCGGTATGCTTCACCTGGAGATCATTACCGAGCGTCTGCGCCGGGAATTTAATCTTCGGCTGGTTGTGACCATGCCGACGATTACGTACGAAGTAACCTATAAATCAGGCAAAAAAGAGACGATATACTCACCCGCACATTTCCCCGACGACGGTCTTTTGGGAGAAATACGTGAACCATGGGCGACCTGTACCATCATCACTCCGGCGCAATATCTAGGCAATATTATGCCACTCCTTTATGAACATGAAGCAGAACTTGGTGATACTGAAAGATTTGGTTCGACAAGCTCACCACGAGTCGGTGAAGATCGTAATAAACTGACCTTGAAGATGCCGCTTCGCGAATTGATGCGAAACTTTTTCGATAAATTGAAGAGCGCTTCAAGCGGTTTCGCATCCCTTTCTTATGAGATAGAGGGTATGAGGAAGGCCGATGTAGTTCGTATGGATATTCTCGTCGCGGACGAAGTATTGCCCGCGTTCTCTAGAGTAGTGTCACGCCGGATAGTGGAAAAGGAAGCGGAAGCTTCGGTAGAAAAGCTTCATGCTATATTACCGCGACAAATGTTTGCTATGAAAATCCAGGGCAAGGCTCTCGGCAGGATCATCTCTTCGCGCAGTGTTTCCGCTTTCTCGAAAGACGTGACCCAGCACATGTATGGCGGAGACATCACCCGCAAAATGAAGCTTCGCGAGAAACAAAAAAAGGGCAAAAAGAAGATGAAAGCTCGAGGCAAGGTAAATATCCCGCAGGATGTTTTCCTCAAAATGATGAGGAATAATTAAAAAATCGGCGCGTACAGAAGAATCATACTCACAATAATGAGGATTGAGAGGAATATCCAGACGGCATTGACCTTTTTCTTGTGTCTTCTGTCGAATAACATGTCTTAATGATAGCATATAAGGATGCGCAGGCGCTTTTTATACTCTATACCATCCATAGTAATTCTTGCTTTAATTTCATTTGCCTTAGCTAAAGGTGCAGTAAAAATTATTTTGAAAGAAGAAGAAAGCCGCAAACGAGTCGAGGTTCTTAAGGCCGAGGTGGTCGCCATGGCTCTGCGGGAAGATGTGCTCAAAAGAAATATCGCGCGTCTCGAGACTCCAGAAGGAGTAGAAGATGAGATAAAAGATAAATTTAGCGTCGTGCCAGAAGGGGAATATGTGGCGATTATTGTAGACGAAAAGCGCGCCGCTACTTCGACGGATGATTTCAAATTCCCTTGGTACAGGAGACTCTGGGGTGTTATAATGGGAACAAATGAGTAAGAAAGTAGAGATTTATTCGACTGCAAGCTGCCACTTTTGCCATATGGCCAAAGAATTTTTCAGCGCCAACAATATTACTTTTACTGACTATAATGTCGGCATCGATATGGAGAAAAGGCGAGAGATGATAGATAAAAGCGGCCAAATGGGTGTGCCTGTTATTGTCATAGATGATCAAAATGTAATCGTCGGTTTCGACCAACCAAAACTCGCGGATTTCCTCGGTGTTTCTGTGTAATTTGTGCCTGGGGCCAGATTTGAACTGGCGACTTCTTCCTCTTCAGGGAAGCACTCTACCAACTGAGTTACCCAGGCGACTTAATAAGATCTTAGTAATTCTTGCACCCCGTTGTATCCTGCTAACGCTTGATCCAAATATGGTTGGAGGAAGAGATATCCAGCGATTAAAGGCACAATAATTATGATTAGTTTAACGAATCCGTAGATGGTCGCTCTACGTTGGGCACTTTGGATACCTCGCAGTATTTTATTATTCTCCTCTGACAGCTTTAAGGTGTGTTCGAGAAGTACTCTTTCTTCCGGATTCATGGCTTAAACTATAGCAAAATCTCGGCATTTTTCAAATTTTGCCTGTGCTGAGCTTGTCGAAGTATGTTATATTTTCGAACGCGCCCCCATAGCTCAACGGATAGAGCATTCCCGTCCTAAGGGAGAGATGTTGGTTCAATTCCTGCTGGGGGCACAAACTAGTTTCCTTTAACTCGTAATTTGGTTTGGCGGTTTTTGTCGAGCTTGGGAAGGTGGAGGGTTAGCATGCCGTGTTTCTCGATAGCTTCCGCTCCGTCCACATCTACTTCCTCTGGCAGATCAATGCTTCTAACGAAAGAACCCCAGTATAGCTCGCGGTGGAAATAATCTTCATCTGACACAGTCCTTTCCTCGGCTCGCTTGCCACGGATAGTGACATTGTCTCTGGTTATCAAAACATCTAGTTCGTCTGGCTTGACTCCAGGCGCCATCGTTTTGATGATAATTTCTGTCGGTGTTTGGTAGACGTCCACAGTCAATCGCGCTTCTTCCTCATCGCTTTCATCGAAGACACTAGCTTTTGTGCCTTTAGCTTTTGCTGTTTGCGTATCGTCAGTTTCTCCCGATTCTTCATCGAGTCTTACTGCGCCAGTCAGCCTTTCAAAAAAACTTCTTCCCATATGGATTAATTATACCTCTGCTAGTTTTGCGGTGCAATAGATTTGGCTTTTTCAAATGCCCACAAGAGGAAAATTACCCCCACCCATACAGCTACAGCTGCGATAGTTGCTCCATTGTCTTTGAATAAAGTGATAATGGCGTTGAAGAAAGTGTGAAAGGCGATGGCACCAATGATAGAAAGGATTACCGCAATAAATTTTCTTCCAAGAGATTTGTAGAAAGTGAATGATAGTGCTACTCCGATGATGCCGGATGAGACCACGTGCAATAGGCTTGCTCCCACAAATCGCATATGTCCGGTGATGATGCTCTTGGTAATTTCTCCGTCGACAAGTGGCCCAAAGATAAACAAAGCATTCTCCAAGGAGACGAAGCCTAGAGCGGCAGTGATCATATAGATCATCGGATCGATCGGCTCATTGTCCTCTATCCCGTGGAGTCCTCCGATATAGGCGGCGCTAAACTTGAGAATTTCTTCTAGTGCGGCAAGAGAGATGAGGGTGTAGATACTCATGTGATCTAAAATATCCCCGACTTGTTCATCGAAAACTAGTGCTCCAATAGTGATAAGTAGCACTCCACCCATACCTAAGAGGAAGGTAGTGAAGATGTAGAGGCGCGGTTCGGGATTCTTCCTGTCTTCGCGTAGCCAGAAGAGGAGCCAGATGATTGCTGGCAAAATTCCTCCGAGCAGTGCGTAAATTACTGTATTGGCCATGGTTCTATCATTAATAAGCACTTGGACACGCCGTGTCCAAGTGGACACGGCGTGTCCACCGCATGCAATTCTTGCCAAATTTCTTCGGTTATAAATGGCATGAATGGGTGAAGGAGTTTCAAGGAATTTTCTAGTATATAGTAAATAGTAGATAGTAATTCAGGATTCTTTTTAGATTCTTCGAGTATCTCATCTGCAAAACGGTGCCAGACATAGGCATAAATTTTCTCGGCGGCTATGTAGAAGCGATAGCTATCCATATCTTCTGTTACATCTTTGGCAAGCGCATCGAATTCTTCTTTCAGTTTCTCATCGATCTCACCTCCGCCGGCTGGCGGAATTTCTTTCGACAAAACATATCGCGCGATGTTCCAGAGTTTGTTTGAGAAGTTTTTGTAAGCCTTCAACTTTTCGTTTGATAACTTGCTGTCTAGTCCCGGAGCAACCCCTACAATTAGCGCCATGCGCAGGGCATCTGTGCCGTATTGTTTGCCGATAGAAACTGGGTCGACATTATCGCCGAGGGATTTAGAAAGTTTCTCTCCGCGCTCATTTCTTACTATTCCGTGCAAATAAACCGTTTTAAATGGAATTTTATCTAAGAGAAATTTCGACATCAAAATCATTCTCGCCACCCAGAAGAAAAGTATGTCGTAGCCTGTCTCCAAGACATCGGTTGGATGATACATTTTTAAATCCTCTGTTTCTTCCGGCCAGCCAAGCGCGGAAAATGTCCACAGACCGGCGGAAAACCAAGTATCTAAAGTATCTATCTCTCCTTCTATCGGAATTTTATGGCCGTACCAGATTTGGCGGGAAATATTCCAGTCGTGTAAATTGTTTATCCAATTGAAATACTCTTTTTCAAATCTTTCGGGGAGAATTTTTATCTCGCTGCTCGATATCGTTTCATACATCAGTTCCTTCAGGCTTTTGTTTCCGCGATTCTCAATTTTCTTATTAACATCTACAAACCATTGGAGCTTTGGAAGCGGTTCAATGATGCCGCCAGTGCGTTCAGCGGTGGCAATATTTTGTTTAATGTCTTCCTCTTTGGTTAATAAATTTTGCTCTCTGAGCCAAGAGACTATTTTTTCTCTGGCAACAGCCGTTTTCTCACCTTCTAATCCCGGTATAGGCAGGGAAATTTTGGCATATTCATTTATTACTTGAATTGACGGAAGGTCGTGGCGCTTGGCTATTTCGGTATCAACTTGGCTGTGGGCCGGTGTAACTCCCAAGGCTCCAGTGCCAAATTCCATATCGACCGATTCGTCTGTAACCACTCTTATCTCCAGATCCGCGCCGACAAAATTTAGCTTATAAGTTTTGCCGACGAATTCTTTATAGCGTGAATCTTCAGGATGAACAGCTACAGCTGTATCGCCGAGTTTCGTCTCAGGTCGAGTGCTAGAAATTGCAATAGGGAAGTCATGAGAATACTTAAATGTATAAAGTTTACCCGGGCGCTCTTCGTAAACAATCTCGTCATCCGAGATAGTAGTCTGCCCTTTCGGATCCCAATTAATAATGCGCGTACCTCGATATATCAGTCCGGCGTCATGCATAGCTTTAAAAGCCGTGCGAACCGCGAGATTCCTCTTCTCATCGAAGGTAAATGCTTCGCGGCTCCAGTCGAGCGAAGTACCTATCTTTTTAATTTGATTTTTGAGTTCTCCTCGGTTTTCTTCGACAAACTTTTCCACCTTGGATATAAATGCTTCCCGGCCGATATCGTGCCGGCTCTTACCCTCTTCTTTATATAAAATCTTTTCTACTTTGGAATTGGTTGCGATGGCGGCATGATCAGTGCCAGGGAGCCAGAGGGTTTTGAAGCCCATCATGCGCTTGTAGCGGATAATAATATCTTGTATTACAAGCATTAGCACTCCGCCTACATGCAAGGTTCCTGTGGCATTTGGCGGCGGTAAAATAATAGAAAACGGCTCCTTGTGGCGCTCTGGGAGATTATCCGGGTTGAAGTAGCCGCTTTCTTCCCACAGTTTATATATTCGCCCCTCCGTTTCTTGCGGATTATAAGGGTTTAGAAACTTCTCATTCATTTAGTTATTTTAGCACGAGAGGCTCAAGTTGCCCTGGGCTTTTATCGGAGTTTGTCCGCCAGCTGGCGGATCGAGGATTTCCGGGTTCTTTTTCACCTTTATATATGCCGCAAGACCTATCATAAGTGCATTGTCTCCAGAAAGTTCTAAACTTGGAAGCTTCGCTTCCAAGTTGATATTTTGAGCCATTTTTCTAGTCTCTTCTCGCAAATGCTTATTAGCCGAGACGCCCCCGGCTACTATAAGTGTTTTTATGTGAGGCCTGTCGAAAATCGCTTTGCGTGTTTTCTCCACCAACACTTCCACAGCTGCATCTTCGAAAGCTCGAGCCATCTCCTCGACCTCACCCGTGCTAAGCCCGCCCTCTCCTAGGCTAGGAGAGGGTTGGGAGAGGTCTTTGAGTTTATATAAAACAGCAGTTTTCAATCCAGAATACGAAAAATCTAAATCTCCCGAATGTATCATCGGCCTAGGAAGCCTGATTCGTGATTCATGATTCATGATTCTGTTTTTTTCCGCTAATTTCGAAATCTGCGGCCCTCCTGGGTATGGAAGTCCGAGCATTCTTGCAACTTTATCAAAAGCTTCTCCGACAGCATCATCGCGTGTTCGTCCCAGAATTTCATATTCTCCAAAATCTTTTATATAAACCAATTCTGTGTGTCCACCCGAAACCAATAATGCTATCGCCGGTAATTCCAATTTTCCTTCTTGGAACAAGACGGAGTATATGTGTCCTTCCATATGATTTACTGGGACAACAGGCTTACCAAATTTTTTGCTTAGCGTTTCTGCAAAAGTAATACCGACCCAAAGTGCGGGCTCCAATCCGGGCCCGCTCGTTACTGCAATTACATCAATACTCGATTCGTGATTCTTGATTCCTGATTCTGCCAATGTCTGTTCCAAAAGGATTGGTAAATTTTGCTCATGCTCGCGTTTTGCAAGATTTGGGTAAACGCCGCCGTATTTCTCGTGGAGACTAACTTGAGACAACAAGGTATTGCCCAAGATTTTTATATCCGGTTTCTCAAGCGGACCTTCGATTTCCAAAATCGCTACCGCCGTTTCGTCACAACTCGTCTCTATTGCTAAAATTTTCACCCATGACCCTACGGAGAGTCGAACTCCGCTTCCAGCCTTGAAAAGGCCGTGTCCTAACCGATAGACGATAGGGCCACCAACGAGAGAAAATAATAACATTTTTGGCCAAAAAGACAAAAAATGGTATAGTTCCGTGAATTGGAAGGGTGTCAGAGTGGTCGAATGAACCGGTTTCGAAAACCGGCAGGGGCGAAAGCTCCTCGTGGGTTCAAATCCCACCCCTTCCGCCTTTTAGATATTATTTTTCTTCTTCACGCTTCGTACGAATATAGTGCCGCCGGCGATGATAACAAGAGCGCCAAGGATCGGTAGGCCAAGACTAAGTAGAATGGAGTTACTGTTTATATCTAGGATTGAACCGAAAAATACAAGTAGCGAAGATGCGACAATGGAAAGAGGGGTAATGATGAGAATAAATTTAAGATATGGCAGGCGACTTAACCCAGCGCCGTAAGAAAGAAGCTCTGGCATGGCAAATAAGGTGAGGCATGCCTGGAGAAATCCTTTAGCAGTGCTGACATGCTCGATAATTCTAGAAAGCAAACCACCCTCTTTGTTGGATAATATTTTGAGCACGAGTTTTTGTCCGAAGATTCTCGATATAAAGAAACTTATAGTATAGCCGAGAAAATCCCCAATCTCGACATAGAGAACACCAGGCCAAAAGCCGAAAAGGAGCCCAACTAAAGGATAGAGAGCCGAGCCGGAAAGTGGAGCCACGACTATAGTGGACGCCTTCAGTACTATGAATAGTAGTGGGCCCCACACGCCCACTTTCTCTACCCATGTTTTTACAGAATCAAGGTCGATGAAAAAAGTCAGAGCAACAAGTGCAAGAATTGTAAGTCCAATGCCGATGAAATTCGCTTGTTCTGTCGGTCTAAATTTTTTGTCTTCCATTTCCACTTGGTGCGCGCTGTAGGATTTGAACCCACGGCCCTCCCCACGTCAAGGGGATGCTCTACCACTGAGCTAAGCGCGCGTTCTAGCGAATCATAACAAAAAACTTATCTTGCGTGTAGATATAAATAAATATCCTCCAGTGCCTTAACAGCATCTCCTGCCGCAATGTTGTTCTGATGATATAGGCCATCAGTGGAGTCGCCGGCGGCCCACACTCCATTTATAGTTGTCTTTTGATTTTTCGGATCGACTACGATTTGGCCATATTGGTTGAGAGGTAGAAGATCTTTGACGAACCAAGTTGTTGGCATCAATCCAATTTCTGCAAATATTCCAGTGACAGGAATTTCTTTAGTTTCTCCGTTTTCTTCATAAACAATTGATTCGACAAATGTGCTGCCCTTAATTTCTTTAAGCATCGCGCCTTTAACCGCTTTCATATTGGGGTGAGAAAGGACTTTATCGACGGTGATTTCATCTGCCTTGAATCTGTCGGAGCGGTTTAAAAGAGTAACCGACTTAGTCAAAGAGAGGAGTTGGGCGGCAGTTTCAAAGGCGGCGTTACCGCCACCGATTACTGCAACATCCTGACCCGTAAACATAGGCCCGTCACATGAAGCACAGTAACTGATGCCTTTGTTCTCAAATTCTTTAGCCCCAGGCACCTCTAGTTTCCTGCGAGAACTGCCAGTAGTAATTAAAACAGTTTTTGCTGAATAAGAATTTTTATCCGTCGTAATTTTGAAGGAAACTAAGTTTCCACTTGGAAACTTAGTTTCCAAGTCAACCTTATTGACTGTTTCTCCAATCTTAATATTAACTGATTCTCCGGCCGTTTCTCGCAAATGATTTTCCAGCACTTTTGCAAAATCTGGCCCACTGATTTTTGGGGTACCGATCCAATTCTCAATCCCCATAGAGTCAACGCTCTGCCCGCCGAAAGATTCGGTGATAAAAATAGTTTTCAGTCGTTTGCGCGCCGCGTACACGCCAGCCGCCACTCCGGCGGGGCCACCACCTATGATTGCCAAATCGTACATGTATCTATTCTACTTTAATTTCGAACGTCGGAGAAATGCAGGGACTGCGGACCAGTCGTCATCGTTGTCGTTATTATCTTTGCCGCTCTTTGTGTCAGTCTTTTTGTCTTCTGATTTTTGCGCGTCTTTGGAACCTGCTGGCATTATGGAATTAAATATTTTTCCCTTGCTTCTATCTTCGTCGCCGCCGAAAGTTTGGAAAAGGGATGCTCCCTTTTTCGGAAAGTTGTCCGGGAAGTTCGAGGCGATGACAGTAATCTTGACCTCGCCCTTCTTGAGCTTCTCATCGCGGACGGTACCGAAGATGATTTTGGCATTTGGGTCTACTGATTCAGTAATCACTCTCGCCGCATCCTGGATTTCAAACATGGTCAGGTCGTCTCCGCCGGCGATGGAGAAGAGCACACCTTTTGCGCCATTAATCGAGATTTCAAGAAGCGGGGAAGAGATAGCGGCTCTGGCAGCTTCTTCGGCGCGGTTTTCTCCAGTAGCAGAACCAATGCCCATGAGAGCAGCTCCTGCATCTTCCATGACTGAACGGATGTCAGCAAAGTCTATATTGATGATACCTGGAGTGGTGATGAGATCGGAGATGCCCTCGACCGCTTCTTTCAAAATATTGTCGCAAATAGCGAAAGCTTGTTTGGCGGTAATTGTTTTTTCGACTGTCTGGAGTAGGCGGTCATTGGGGATGATGATGAGAGCGTCAACCGCTTGCTTTAATTCCTCGATGCCTTGTTCAGCCAATTTCATCCTCTGTGAACCTTCAAATGAGAATGGCTTGGTAACAACGGCCACTGTGAGACAACCATTTTCTTTGGCCGTTCTCGCCACAACCGGAGCGGCGCCGGTGCCGGTGCCGCCTCCCATACCAGAAGCTATGAAGACCATATCCGCTCCTTTAATAGCCTCCTGGACTTCTTCCTTAGTCTCTTCTACAGCGCGCTTGCCGAGGTCAGGATTCATACCTGTGCCGAGACCGCGGGTTACGTTTTTGCCGATATGTATTTTCTTTTTTGCCAGAGAATGGTGGAGGTCTTGGGCGTCGGTATTAATCGCGATGAAATCAACTCCCTTAACCTTGGAGTTAATCATATGGTTTATGGTGTTTTTACCCGAACCACCGACTCCGATGACTTTAATCCTTGCGAAAGATTCTACCTCTGGTTTTATCTGTGGCATATTTTTGTTCTAAGTTGGTGCCAGTATCTTACCAGACATGATTTAAAAAGAAAGATACTAGACAAACTATGGCAAAAATTGTGAAAACCAGCGCTTTAAAGTCTTTATAACACGCTCACTGTTTTCTTTGAGATCAACGGGTGTGCGGATGCCGAGAGAGCTTTGCTCATCGTCGGAATTGAATCCAACTATCACGAGACCGAGTGCGACGGCCCACGTGCGATCTTTTATTTTGTTTTCGCCCGCTCCGAAATGTATGTCTGAAAGTTGCGCAGGGAGTTCCAAGATATGTTCGGCAACAGATTTTACTCCAGTAGCGGCGGCCGAGCCACCAGTGATGATAGAGCCGCCAGGTAAAAGTCCGTCGCGGCCAATAGCTCTTAAGTGTTTATCAATAAGTTCAAAAGAATCTTTTAGTCTCGCGGAAATTATATCTTCGAGTTTCTTCTTCGAATACATGATGCGGCGATCGATATCGAGCTTCACATTCTCGGCGTCTTCAAGGGAAATTTTTAACCCCAATGCAATGTCGTTAGTTATATCTGCACCACCAACAGGGAAGACTTCCATGGAAATGAGATTGCTATTTTCGTAAACCACTATGGATAGCGTCTCGGCTCCGATATCAGCGAGAAGGCAGCCAACGCGCTTCTGTTTTTTCGACAGAGTGACGAAACTTGCCGCCACGGGGGCGGCGACAACATCGGCCACTTCGACACCAGCTTCTTCGAGAGTAGTAATGAGATTAGATAAATGATGTTCGAAACAAGTGATGAAAAGGGCTTTGACTTCGAGCTTCTGGCCTTTCAGTCCGCGGGCTTCGCCGAACACTGGTTTGCCATCAATCTTGTATTCGATTGGGACCGTATTGATTATTTTTTTGTTCTGGGATACGGATGGAGGGATGGCAGCTTCGGCGGCTTCTAGTGCCAAGGTTATATCTCTATCTGTGATCTCAAGGTCAGCGCGTGATATGACCGTACTGCCGAGACCAATGACGCCACCGAGACCCAAGCCCCCAATCGAAGTATAAGCACGTTTGATCTTAACCCCCGCGACCTTCTCCGCTCTTTTGATTGCTGTCTCTATACTCTTTGATGCTTCCACTGTATTAGTAATGTATCCACGCGAAACACCTCTGGACTCTGCAGAGCCCACTCCGATGATTTTCGGCACCGCATTTGAGTTTTCGTAAACTCTTTCAGCAATAATTACTTTGACAGTTGCAGTTCCGACATCAATGCCCGCGACGATTTGACGTGCCATTTAAAATTTGCTTCTCGAGCTTCTCCATTTTAGCCCCATGTCGCATTCCTTTCAAATGCAGTAGTGCGTGGACAAAGAGAAATTTGACGCCGAATGGTTTGGCACGTGATGGGTTTATGAAAATTTCGCCCAAATTTTTTGAAATAGGGAAGGCAAGTACGTTAGTAGACTTATCTTGACCGCGATAAGTGCGATTGAGACGTCTCATTAAAGTATCTTTGGTAAATACGAGTGAAAGTTCGTATTTTTTCCCAAGAATTTTATTCTTAATCCTTCTCCTATCTACGTCTAGTAAATTTTTTGACTTCACTGACTTTGCCGAGCTTGATAAGTTCAGCCGTAACTTCTTTCTTCTTGAGGTAAGTGATAGTTTTGGCGCGTCTAGTGTTTTTGGAAGGAGTGCGTTCCTGGTAGCGCTTGGAACGAACGCGGTTCAAGACACCGGCAGCCTGTACGCGCTTGGTGAAGCGGCGAAGAACACTTAAATTGTTCTCGCTTGAACCTTTAGTTACCTCAATATTGGTCATAGTCTGCATTGCGGTTGCTACTTTATCATATCCTGATTTATAATGCCAAATATGAACACACCAACACATGCCATGCCTGCCGGCAGGCAGGTTCCGAAATTTGTTTTCAAAACCCATACTCATGACAAGAATATTTGTGGCGACAACCCTTTTGCTTGGCAAGACCTCTCAACTGACGAAATATTTAAAAACAAAAAGATTGTTCTTTTCTCTCTGCCCGGAGCTTTCACTCCAACTTGTTCCTCACAACACTTACCTGGTTATGAAGCCAAGTACGACGAATTTCAAAAGCTCGGTGTTGATGAAGTTTATTGTTTATCAGTCAATGATGCCTTTGTGATGAATGCTTGGTCGAAAGATCAGGGTGTAAGCAAGGTTAAATTAATTCCAGACGGTACGGGAAAATTTAGCAAAGCGATGGGTATGCTCGTGAAGAAAAATAATCTAGGGTTTGGCAAGCGCTCCTGGCGCTACTCGATGTATGTAGAAGATGGCGAGGTCAAGAAGATGTTTGTCGAACCAGGATTTTCTGACGACTGCCCAGATGATCCATTCGAAGTTTCTGACGCTGAGACAATGCTAGATTATTTGAAATCTAGAGCTTAATATTTTTCAAATATCTCGGGAGATCTATGAGGTTGATGGTGTCTTGGGCGCGAGTAGAGACGTTTCGTATGGTGGCGGTGTTATCGAGCGCTTCTTTCTGTCCGATGATGATGAGGTGTGAGACAGGCAAAGTTTCCGCCGTGGCCAACTGCACGGTAATTTTATCTTTGCTCAAAAAGTGGTGCACGGTGATGCGATGAGTACGCAGAACTTCGAGAAGAATTAGTGTCTTGATCTTGGCTTCGCGGCCTAATTGCAGTAGGCAAAACTTCGGCTTCGGCATCGATCTATAAATAGGTTCCGTGCCCTCTTCCAAATTTGAAAAAATACTGACTCCAGCCATGGGAGTATCTTTGCGTAGGCCACAGAGCCTTGCCAGGCGCGAGTAGCGGTAACCAATCGCAAGTACCGGTCCGCCAGCTAGCGGATCATCCCCAATGCTTTTAATAGCAAAGATAGTGTGGGAGACGTGATTTTTCTCTCCGATGAGTTCCGGTGTCAGGCGATACTCAATGCCTAGAGCGTCGATATACTCGAGCACTTCTTTGAAATAAATCCTTGATTGTGGAGAGAGGAAAGCAAGGGCTTGCGGAGCACTTTCTCGCAAACTTTTGGCGTCATCAACATCAATTCTAAATAAATTGAAAATATCGTTTTTCAAACTTTGTTTCGTCTCTTCTGAAAGTTCGACTCCGAATTTTCTTACGAAGCCGGAGAGTTCGCGTTCATAGGCATTGATCGATTCTTTGTCGCCGACGCAATTGAGATCAACCCTCAAGTTTTTGTGGCCGTCTTCGGAGAGGATAGAAAGTGCAGTACGGATGAGTGTCGCTTCCGCCACGCCGGAGGCGGATCCTATGACGTGCAGGGCATAAGTTCTAAATCGTTTCCTGGCGCTCGGTTTTTTGTAAGCAATAGAAAGAGGGTGGGAGAGAGATGATAGATTGTTTTCGATATAAGAGCGTATTAAAGAAATTTTTTCAGCGGCGTCGTAGTGCGGGTTGGTACCGCAATGTCTAACAAGCTCCAGGTCTTCGCTAGTGACTCTCGGTGCTCTTATTGGCATGAAGCCGAAGTGCGTCGCGATGAAAAGCGCTGGGTCTAGTTCGCTTAACTCTCTGGTCTGACGCGATATCTCTCCGAGCATTTTATTTATTGGTTTTTAAATCTTTTGAATAATCACCAGGCCAAAAAGCTGGAGGGAAGAAACGTATTATTGGCCGGCCGATAATATTACCCTCCGGTACTGGGCCCCAGATCCTCGAGTCGGCGCTACCGACGCGGTTGTCTCCAAGGACGTAGTATTCGCCTGGTCCCAGTTCGTACTCGAGATTCTCTCTCTTTCTCGACTCAACATAGGGTTCATCGAGAGAAAGTCCGACAGGATTTCCTTCGGTAAATATGGCGACTTTACCATCGGTTATTTTCACGGTTTCTCCCGGCAGGCCGATGACACGTTTGATAAATGATTTGGATGGATCATTCGGATATTTGAAAATGAGAACAGAGCCTCGTTCAGGCTCTCGGAATTGGTATGTCAATTCGTCGACGATTAAGTAGTCGCCAGTTTCAAATGTCGGATCCATCGAAGCACCGTTGACGATGAATGGTTTGGCAATATAGAGGCGGAAGGGGATGACTATGACGAGAGAGATGAAGACAAGTTTGATGAGTTCTTTCCAGAAATTATTTTTTGTAGAAATTGGAGTAACTTTGTCCATAATTTGTAGAGATTGTATTCCTTAATTTAATTTGACACAATAGCTTCATGTATATCGTTGTAGGTTTAGGAAATCCTGGAGAAGAATACGCCAACACTCGGCACAACAGCGGGCGCATGGCGGCAGTTGAACTTGGACACGGCGTGTCCAAGTGGACACGCCGTGTCCGTATTTTGATTCCGGATACATTTATGAATAAAACAGGGACGGCTGTGGCTAAGATGGTGAAGAGTAAAAAGGCTGCCGAGAAACTGATTGTCATCTATGACGACCTGGATTTACCATTGGGTACGTTGAAAATCTCTTACAACCGCGGTTCCGGCGGGCATAAAGGACTGGAATCAATAATCCGCGCTCTGAAAACAAAAGAATTTATAAGGATACGGATTGGGATAGGGAAGAAAAAAGATGTTGAGAAACACATCCTTGGGAATTTTACAAAACTGGAAACAGACACCCTAAAGAAAGTGTTTAAGAAAGTTTCAGAAGCGGTTGAGGTGATAGTCGAAGAGGGAAGGGAGATTGCAATGAATCAGTTCAACTGATTACTTCTCTACGTATGACAACGCCATCTTTTGTTCTTTGGGATCGAAGAGGGTGATTTTGAACTTGTAGGTGCGGCCCATTTCTAGCTTCTCGCGGAGCTTTTCTTCCGAGCCGAATTCTGAGATGTGGATGAGGCCAGCCACGCCTTCTTCTATAGAAGCGAGAGCGCCGTGCTTGTTGAATTTGATAATCACGCCTTCGACGACATCATCTTTCTTATATTGCTTCTCCGCTTCGCGCCACGGGTTGTCTTTGAGCGCTTTGATAGAGAGGGAGATCTTGCCGTCTTTAATCTCGATTACTTTGACCTTCACCTTCTGCCCGATCTTAAACATAGTTTTAGGATTCTCGACGAGTCCCCAGTCAATCTCGGAAATATGTACCAAGCCTTCAAGACCCTCTTCGAGTTTGATGAAGACGCCGAAGTCCACGAGGCCAGTCACTTCGCCAGTGAGCTCGTCGCCCAACGCGTAGTGAGCCACAATATTTTCTTTGTCTTTAGTCTCCGGAGATTTCTCGGAGAAGATGAGCTTGCCTTCTTTAGGACTCGAGCCAATGATGGTGACAGAAAGTTTCTCGCCAACCAACTTTTTCAATTCATCTAATATCTTGTCCTTGTCTCCGTCGGAAATACGCGGATAGTGTTCCGGCTTGAGTTGGCTTGCCGGAAGGAAACCGGTGAGGCCTTGCCAGTTGATGATGAGTCCGCCTTTGTTGGCATCAATGATAGGCAATTCGAATATGCGCTTCTCGCGGATGGCATCTTCTGCCTCGCTCCAGATGAGAGCTTGGCGAGCTTCCTTGAGAGAAATTTCTATATAGCCTTCTTTGCCGCCGATGTCGACAACCTTGCCGGCGACGATATCGCCGACATTAATCTTTTTAATAATATCGCGGGCGTTTTGGAACTCGCGTCCGTAGATGATGCCGGTACCAAAAGGAACGAGGTCAACGTAAACCGCGCCTTTGTCTATAGATATGACAGGCCCTTCAATTAGGTCGTCAATTGCCGGGAAAACAGGAATACTTTCAATAAGTTTATCCATTTTGAGAGCCGTTTTCGTTTCTCGAGCTTCTTCTATGGTTGCCATAGCGCGAGAGGTTAACAAAAACGGTGCTAATAAATAGCTAGAATAATATACCAAATATTTATAAAAAGACAAGGCGTGTCAACCTGGCAGGTCGACACGCCTCTAGTATTACTATTTGGTTTCCCGGAGAATTTTTTCTAAGGAATAACCATCAACTTTTCCTTGAGCTGTTAGTTGCTCGAGGTCACTTATAGCCTTAACAGCCTTGGTTGCTTTCGCAGCCACCGGTCCGCATGTCGCTTTGTCTGCCGGGATCCAGGTACTCGTTGCTGAGACGATGTCGTTTCTGTTGTCGATTGACAGCTTAACAAATCCAACAATCCCATTGTTTTCATTGCAGACCACGAAAATGCTCTTGTCATCAACCAAGCTGTACTCTGATGGTCCAGACAAGATTTCTGCCTTGATTCCTGAGGTTGCCAATTCGCCAAGAGCGAATCTTTTGGCACTGTTGTAATCAGTAGAGCCTGCACATCCGAAAACGAGAAGACACAGGAAGCAGAGAGAGAGTAAGCATGATCAGTTTTTTCATTGTGTTCCTCCCAGAACATTATTTTCTATTTCTAATCTTATCATATTTAAATCTATTTGTCAATCACAAAATTGGGTATAGATTTAAGCTCAAAAAGAGTAGTAAACGGGGCTCATTTTTGATATAATTAACTTATGATTATTAGTTACCAGGGAGGCCAGAGCTTCAAGATTTCCCAAGGAGATTTGGCGCTTGTTATAAATCCGAAGGCGAAAACTGCGGCCGACATCACTCTCTTTACTGCTAAAGCAAGCGAGACTTCCGACAAGTCTGGATTTGTGATAGACGGCCCAGGTGAGTACGAGATCAAAGATATTTTTATCAAGGGTTTTCCTGACCGCACATATCTGGTCACTTTCGAAGGTATCAAACTTTGTTTCCTCGGCGCTAAAGAGGACCAGGCAGACGAGCTCGAAGATGTGGACATCCTCTTTACTCCCGTAAATGCATATAAACATGCTGTGGCGCTAGAGCCTGCTCTCATGATCCCCATGGGTTATGATAAAGTTACACTTGCACAATTTCTGAAAGAGTCCGGCGAGAAGGATGTCGAACCGCTCGATAAGCTAGTAGTAAAGAAAAAAGATCTAGAAGGCAAAGAAGGAGAAGTGATTGTATTGAAAGAAGAATGAGAAAATATTTAGCAACAATTCATACGAGGTCACCTTATCACAAGAAGCGTTTTGCTTTTCTTGTATCTGGTGGATTCACACTACTCATTTTTGGCGTCTGGTCTCTTGCCACGTTTGGTACGGCAGAAAAAACAGTGACAAAAAATGATAACGAATTTAGTCCTCTCGAATCTCTCAAAGCAAGTGTTTCGACAGCATTCCGAGTTTTACGAAGCGATGTGGATGAAGTGGAGAAAGGTTTAGAGACAGTCAACCAAGAATATGGCAGATAGTCCTGAAAATAAGAGAGTAATTGCTCGTACTATCACGAGCGAGATGAAAGAATCGTTTATCGACTACGCGATGTCGGTTATTACCGACCGTGCTCTTCCCGATGTCCGCGATGGCTTGAAGCCTGTGCATCGCCGTATTCTCTATGCGATGAACGAGATCGGCCTTTCGGCTACAGCCAAAACCAAGAAGTCCGCATCTGTCGTCGGTGAAGTGATGGGTAAATACCATCCTCATGGCGATAGTTCTATTTATGAAGCGATGGTCAAGATGGCGCAGGATTTCTCAATGCGCTACCCGATGATTATTGGCCAAGGCAACTTCGGCTCGATAGACGGCGACGGCGCGGCAGCCATGCGTTATACGGAATCCAAGATGAGCCGCATTGCCAGCGAGATGGTCAAAGATATTGATAAAGATACCGTAGACTTCCGGCCGAATTACGACGGCACCAAAAATGAGCCAATAGTACTACCAGCAATAGTGCCGAACCTTTTGCTCAATGGCACGCTCGGTATTGCAGTCGGTATGGCGACCAATATTCCTCCGCACAATTTATCGGAAGTTGTGGATGCGACAATTCATTTGGCAGACAACAACGACGCGACCACCGAAGATCTTCTAGAATTTATCAAAGGCCCGGACTTCCCGACCGGCGGGGTTATTTTTAATGAGAAAGATATTCACCATGCTTATGCCACTGGTCGCGGCGGAGTAGTGGTGCGTGGAGTAGCAGAGATCGTCGATGGCAAGGGTGGAAATCATATCATCATTACTGAAATTCCGTACAGGGTAAACAAAGCCGAGGGACTGATAGAAAAGATCGCTGACTTGGTAAGGGAGAAAAAGATCGAAGGTATCAAGGGTCTGCGCGACGAGTCTACCAAAGACATCCGGGTCGTGGTCGATCTCAAGCAGGGAAGCCAGCCGCAAAAAGTGCTCAACGCTCTATACAAACACACCCAGCTCGAAGAGACCTTTCACTTCAATCTCGTGGCGCTCGTCGATGGCGTGCCGCAAACTCTCTCGCTCAAGACTATACTTGCCGAGTTCCTCAAGCATCGCGAAGTGGTCGTGACGCGCCGCTCGAAATTTGACCTCCTGCGAGCCGAAGAACGCGAGCATATTTTGCTCGGACTCAAGAAAGCGCTCGACCATATCGATGCCATTGTAAAGCTCATCCGCGCGTCGAAGACTGTCGAAGATGCCAGAGCCAGTTTGATGAAAGAATTTAAGTTCTCGGAACTCCAGGCCAATGCCATCCTTGAAATGCGCCTCTCGAAACTAGCCGGCCTTGAGAGACAGAAAATAGAAGACGAATTGAAAGAAGTCCAAGCATTTATCAAAGAAATGAAAGAACTGCTCGGCTCGCCGAAGAAAATTTTGAAAGTAGTAAAAGACGAGCTACTCGCAATTAAGGAAAAGTATGGCGACGAACGCCGCACGCGAGTGATCAAAGGTGCGGTCAAGATGCTTTCTGTCGAGGACTTGGTGCCGGAAGAAGAGAATGCGCTGGTGCTCACCGCTGGCGGCTACATCAAGCGCACCAATCCGGACGAATATAAGAGGCAGAAACGCGGTGGTGTCGGAGTCGTCGATCTCGATACCAAAGAAGAAGATTTCGTCACCAGTTTCCTCACGGCCTCGACTCACGCCGACCTACTCTTCTTTACCGACAAGGGTAAGGCGTATAGACTCAAGATGTATGACATCCCAGAAGGCAAGCGGGCTACGCGAGGGAAGTCGATCATGAACTTCATCTCGCTCTCCGATGACGAGAAGGTAACATCTATTCTTGCTATGCCGAAAAATGCTAAAGAAATTGCGGACGGTGCGCTTGTCTTCGTTACCAAAGACGGTGTGACGAAAAAGGTGACGGCCAAGAGCTTCCACGATGTGCGCGCCTCCGGCATCATCGCTATCAAACTTGGAGCTGGAGACAGATTAATATCGGTCGGACTTATTGAAAAAGGGGACGACATTTCGGTCGTGACTAAAGAAGGCCAGTCTATAAGATTTAAAGAATCGGCAGTGCGAGAGATGGGGCGAGCCGCTGGCGGTGTGCGCGCTATTAAACTTTCCAAAGATGAGGTGATCGGCGCGCACGCGATCAAAAGCGGATGGAAAGACGCACACCTTCTGGTCATATCGGCCAACGGCTATGGCAAGCGCACGAAACTTTCTGAATACAAAGTGCAAGGTAGGGGAGGGTCAGGAATTCTGACTTCTAAAGTGACGCCGAAGACCGGCAAAGTGATCGGTTCCCAAGTGGTCAATGGTGAAGAGGAAGAGGTTATCGCAATTTCTAAAAAGAGTCAGGTGGTGCGAGTAGACCTCAAAGAAGTTCCAATCCTCGGCCGCCAGACACAAGGCGTGCGTATCATGAAGCTCCGCGAAAATGACTCAATCGCATCGCTGATTTGTTTATAATCCACACTGGCTAGACCAATTCTGTTGTAGAATTAAGGAATGTCCAAGTTTCAAATAATTCTCCTTGGTTTTTTTGGATTTTTTATATTGGTGGCGGTGGCGACATTTTCTCTCTATCGCGGTGGCGGTGGTGACGGCGATTTCACCGCTGTCATCTGGGGAGATATCCCAAGTCAGGACTTTAACCTGCTTTTGAACAGCCCACATCTTCTCCAGGATAGGAGCTTGTCTGTAAACTATGTAGAAAAGTCAGCAGAAACTCTTCCGATAGAATTTACCGAAGCGCTAGCAACTGGTGTTGGGCCGGACCTCATCATTATCACTCAAGATAGTTTGTGGAAAGAGAAGGGGAAGCTTGTTGCTATCCCATACTCGAGCATAAGTGAACGTGATTTCAAACAAACTTTTGTGGAAGAAGGGGAATTGTTTCTCGATCCAACCGGTGCCTACGCCCTTCCTCTTATTGTCGATCCATTGGTGCTCTATTATAACCGCGACCTTCTCTCGGCGGCAGGCACTGCACAACCCTTGGCGTATTGGGACCAAATTTATGCGGCAGCTTCCAAACTTTCTAAAAAAGATCCGGCAGGCAACTTGACCCAATCGGCGATAGCGCTAGGTGAGGCGAGAAACATCCCACATGCCAAAGAGATTCTCTCGCTCCTCATGCTCCAAGCCGGTACGCCAATAACAGGTTTGTTCGGTTCTAGTTGGCAAGCTGAACTCAATAATAATTTCAACCTCTCTGTATCGCCTGCAGAATCTGCTCTCGACTTCTACACCCAATTCTCTAATTCTACCAAAGCTTTCTACAGTTGGAACCGTTCGCTTATCGATGCGCAAACTCACTTCACGTCTGGTGATAGTGCTTATTACATTGGCTTTGCAAGCGAGCTCCGTGCATTGAAGAATAAAAATCCGACTCTAAACTTTGCCGTAACCTCTGTGCCACAGTCTAGGGTCTCTGGTAAAACTATTACCTTCGGTCGTTTGCGTGGAGTGGCAATCTCAAGGAATTCCAAGAATCCTGCCATGGCGCTTTCGGTGGCGACGAAGATTGTGTCGCAAGATAGCGCGAAGGCTCTCTCGGAGATAATGCAGTTACCGCCTGCCCGTCGTGATCTGCTGTCTACAAGACCTTCTGACTCCACACTTTCTGTTTTCTACGATGCATCTGTACAATCTAGAGGCTGGCTTGACCCCGATACGAAAACGACCAAAAATATTTTCCACCAGATGATAGAATCTGTTACTGGCGGTCGAGCGAGGACTCTCGAGGCTATTAATAAAGCCAATGGCGAGATTAATGAATTGATTAAATAATATGGATTTTCTTGCTCAATCTTTCAATCTAATCGTTTGTGATGGCGTAACAGTTCCATGTACTTTCGATAAACTTATGGAGCTTGTGCAAAACATCATCAGTGCGCTCATCATCATCTCTACCTTCCTTGCTACAGCCGCTTTCGCTTATGCTGGGTTTCTATTACTCACTTCCGGTGGTAATGAAAGTAACAAGACAAAGGCTAAAGAAATGATAGGAAAGGTTCTTAAAGGCTACCTGTGGATACTCGTCGCATGGGTTTTGGTCTACACTATAATCAATGTTCTGATTGACACAGATAAATTCAAGCCTCTTCTAGGAAATCTATGATACGTAAAACTTTTCTAGCATCGATCCTCTCGCTCACAGTATTTTTTGCCGTCAGTTCAGTTTTGGTTTTTGCTCAAGGAGAAGGAGCTAATACAGAAGATGGTATCGGCAGTAATCCTCCGCCTGGTTCTGGTATCAGGTTAGAAAATCCTTTCAGTGGCGGCGATTCACTCTTCGCATTATTGAAAACTGTGATAAACGATATACTCCTGCCTATAGGTGGAGTGCTCGCGGTACTTGCTTTTATCTACTCTGGTTTTCTCTACGTGACAGCGCAAGGCAATGAAACCAAAATTAAAACTGCGCATAATGCTCTCTTGTGGACCGCCATAGGTACGGCGCTATTGCTTGGTGCATGGGTCTTCGCCGGCACTATCTGCAGAACAATTGAGCTTATATCCGACCGCACTTTCTGCCCACCTAACTAGTCTAATTAAATGACCTTTCACTCTCTAATAAATATTTTTATAGGGCTTATAAAATTAACCATCCCTGTATTGGTGGGATTGGCTCTACTCGCATTTATCTGGGGCTTGGTGAAATTTATCTTCCGTGTTGGAGGCGACGAGAAAGCTGTAAGCGAAGGGAAGAATCTTATGATCTGGGGGCTCATAGCACTCTTTGTCATGCTTTCAGCATGGGGGATTATTGCTTTTGTATATAAAGATATAGGTTTTACCCGATTTGGTCTTCCCCTTCTACCGCAATGACAGCTCAAGCGACAAGTATTAGAGGACTTATTACGGCAGTAGGCAGTCTTGTTAACCTGCTTATTATCATACTCATCGGAATTGCTCTTATCGTATTTTTCTGGGGATTGGTCAAATTTATCATTCGTCCTGGGGGAGATGAGAAAGCGGTGGAAGGAGGCAAGAGGCTCATGATTTGGGGAGTCGTTGCCCTGTTCGTAATGCTTTCTGTTTGGGGGATAGTAGGATTGGTCCAAAGGAACTTGGGTTTGCCCGATACAACTTTGCCTAAGCGGTAGGGGATAACCGCCTTGTCTTACTCCATAAGCCTTGTATGATTTAAGAATACCGTGTCAGGTATATTACAAATAATCGTTAGTATTAAATGAAAAAAGTTATTATTTCTGCTCTAGTACTTGCACCTTCTTTGACGTTTGCCGCATTGGGTGATATTACCAATATTGTGCAAAGTATCAAATCTATCGTAAGCTCTGCCATTCCTATTGCCTTCGGCATATTAGTCATAGCCTTCTTCTGGGGACTGGCTAAATTTATCTTTTCGGCCGGTGATGAAACTGCTCAAAAGGGAGCCAAGAGCATGATGCTTTATAGCATTGTAGCCATGTTTATTGCTGGTGCTATCTGGGGCATAATCAGATTCATAGGAGATCAATTAAACATTGATACCGATACATCCAATGTTACGGTTCCGACTGTTCCCGGTCTCTAGGCAAATCAGTAGATGCCCATCAGAGAATTGCTCAACAATGTAAATCAGTACATCTTGAACCCACTGGTTAAGTTAGTTTTCGCTATTGCCTTTATCATTTTTGTTTGGGGCATAGTGCAATTCATCGCTTCGCAAACGGCTGATGCCGCGCGTGACGAAGGTAAGAGGAAAATCTTTTGGGGACTCTTCGGCATGTTCATCATGATCTCTGCCTATGGCCTGATACGCCTCATACTCAACACATTCGGCATTCCGAATACGGGAGGATATTTGCCATTCTAATAAAAATCCGGCACTCAATTTGAGTGCCGGAGTACCTGTTAGCGGATAGGATAGAAGCGATAATTGATGACTACCTTATCCTTCTCTACATCGATGACACGAAATCTTAGTTGAGCTAGTTTCCCGCGTATACGTACACGCTCTTTGAGTTCGCGAGGGAACTCATATATTTTCCCGGTTTGCGTCATTGCTTCATAGGCAACGACTTCATCACGTTCCCATCGAATTTCTTCGCCCAATGGTACAGACACGGGTTCGGACCATTTTCGCCCAACAGTAACCTTGCCGGCTTCCGGAGATGTCTCCGTTGCCAACGATTCATTCGATATCGTAGCGACGGAGTCCTCTGGTGGAGTATTTTCAACTGACACCATTGCCGCTGGTTCACTTGGCGGTTCAACCGTCAATGGCTCTTTTTTCCAGTCTCTTAAAAATATGCCAATCACGAAGACTAGCATAACTACAGCCACACCGAAACCTATCTTTAAGATAGTTTTGACAATCCTACTACTAATTCTACCCGCCAACCCCCTTGCCTTTTTCAAAGCATCGATAATTAAACTCATATTCATTCACCTCTCTATCTGAATGTTCAATCTAATAGTATTGTACACCTAATCATATAAAAAGTCAAGCCCCTCCCCAGTTTACGTACACTGGGGAGGGGCTTATAAGAACTATGGACGGTAGAGTCGGTATTGGATTGTTACCTCCTTTTCGCTTGAGAGAGTAACAATTAGGTCGTCGCCATCCCGATCTTCTTTCCTCACTACTCCTGCCGAGTGCTCCAACTTCCAGTATGGCAGCACTCTGATAACAAGAGGCTCGCTCGGCTTGATTGTTGTCGTTTTCGTCTCGGCTTCGACAGATTGAGCGACAGGAGCACCTGGGGCATTTGTAGTTTCTGCAGACTGTCTAAACCATAAATATCTGATTGAGAAACCTACGAAAACCACTATTACGAGAACGAGTACAAGACAACCTAGTTCGGATGCGTGTCTTGGATCGGGAGAATATTTTTTATAAACCCCGTAACCCAAGAATGCTGTTACCGCAAAACAGATGATCCATGTTACAAGATTTTCCATATCATCTCCTATTCATCTGGCCGAGAGACAGAAGGTCTGAGATGACACTCCCAATTCCATTTAAAATGATTGGTCGAGTGTTGGGTAGGACTGTTTCGGCGACGTCGAGTGCCGCGATAAAACGAGCGCCATCATCTTTCATCACTTCCGCCATAGCGCGAATACGGTCTGCCTCGCCTTGACCCTTCATCTTTTCTGCATGAGCTGCTGCATCCGCTTTTTCCCGCATTGCTTGAGCTTCGCCTTCGGCGATGCGGATTGCATCCTGCTTTCTCGACACCGCTGCTGCTGCGTCGGCTCGAGCCTCGTTGATTCTACGGCCGGGATAAACGCTCTTGATGTAGGCGTCTTTGATATGGATACCCCAAGGTTTTTCTTGGCGATTGGTAATCGGGTCTGGTTTCTCGCCAACGAGAACTTCCGTCCTTTCTTTGAGCATCTCACTAAACAAAGGAATCCGTTCGCTGGCATGCCCAAGAGTGACTGGTCCCAGGAATTCCTGAAGCGCTCGAGATACCATATCCTCGATGCGTTTCCTGACTTCCGTCTCGCGGTCGCGTCCTTCTTCCGCACTGACATTGTCGATGAAGCTTTCTATCGAGTTGCGGTCAGCACCTTCCAAATGCCACTCAACTACAACAGCAATCTCGCTTGTGAGCGGTGCGTGGAGCGAGTCTTCTTCCATACTGTCCCGTTCTTCTATCGGTAGTTCTTGGAAGCGTTCGGTTATCCACCCGCTTCCATCTTTTCTGTAGAAGATGGCGCCTTGCTTACCTTTATGAAGTATGCGGAAAGGGTGTTTTTTGCCTGGTTCTGGCACATCATTTATGCGGTCAATATTCTCCGGTTCATCAGGCAGTTCATGCTGATGAACTTGAGTGGAATAGTGTTCCACTTTGTCGAAGAATGGAATTATCAGGTTTAGTCCCGGACGAAGTATTCTCCGAAATTTACCAAACCTGAAGACCACAGCTATGGACCCTGTTCTTACTGGTGTATAGGCCAATAAAACAAGAAGAATGACCCACATCGCTACAAACCAATACCATAAACTCATATTTTGCTCCTTAAGAACTGAATTTTTTCTGACTCTAATTATACAATAGATTATTTAATTATGCAAATAAAAATAAATGTGCCACGTGAGATTAATCTCACGTGGCACGCATTACCGGTAGCGCCGATATCTGATTCTCATTTCTTTGTCACTTGAAAACGTGACTATCTTGTCCGCGCCGTTTTGCTCGACCATCGGTTCTAGTCCTTCCGGATAATCGAGCTTCCAGTTGGGCTCTAATCTTATTACGAGCGGTTTGCCCGGACCGACTATCGTTTCTTCGAATTTCGGTTTCGGTGAACTTGGCGGCAAGTTGGTAACAGAAGAAGGAATGTTACGCGGAGTGAATGGTTCTCTTGGTGGAGTAGGAGTCTTGTCTAACAAACTCGCTCCCAATCCGAGAACCAACATTCCGCCAATGCCGGCAGCGCCGAGTCGCCAGCGTTCGCGTTTGAACCATGCTTTTGACTTGGTTTTTGCGGCCGCCACTTTTGGGCGAGCCTTCCCCCACAAATACCAGACTACAACCACTGCCGCCAGAGCAAAAATTGAAAACAAGCTTTCCATAAATTTCTCCCTTCAATCCGATTTCTATTTCTACTATACTACTATATAAATAAAAAGTCAAGAAATCACGATAGTGAAAGAATTGGTATAATAAATCTATGGCGAACACTTCTCCGTGGATTCATCAACTGGACAAAGATAGAAAAACTGTTTCGTTAACAAGCGATGAAGTAGCCGATATCGCGGTGGTCGGTGCTGGTATTGCTGGCATCTCCACTGTCTTTTTCTTACTAAAAAATACAGATAAAAAAGTTTTGCTTATTGAAGGCGATAAACTTGCTCATGGTGCCACCGGACACAATGCTGGCCAAATTGCCGGATATTTTGAGAAGCCATTTAGCGAAATTGTCAAAGAATTTGGATTAGAAATGGCATGTGAGGGACAGAAAAGCTTCGATACTGCCTGGGAACTTTTGAACCAAATATATACGGAGGCTGGACTCGATATACCGTTATTCCGCTTTCAAGGCTATGTAGGCTATTCGACCGAAGAGCAAGTTCTCATCCATCTTGAGAATAATTTCTTACGTAGAAAAGGAGGGCTATATACTGGGCCAATAGAAATATGGGAAGATGCAGATTTTCTACACAAATTGCCTCTAAAGTACCATGGACTTTTCTCGCTCGTGTCACATGATGAAATTGCTCTCAAACTCGAAACCTTTGATCCACAATATATTGCCGTGAACTCTGCACAAAAAGGCGTGATGAATTCCGCTTTATTTTGCCAAGAAGTAGTCAGTTTCTTACTAGAAGTTTATCCGGAGAGGTTTGGGCTCTACGAGTATACTCGCATCAACAAGGTCATTTTGAAAGAAGATAAAGTTCTTTTAGATGCCGAGAAACATACTGTTGAGTGCGATAAAGTTATCCTATGCACCAATGGGTTTGAGAAATTTGAGATATTTGCACCATCCGGACTCTCTATTGATACGCGCTTTCATCATAGTCTGCGCGGAGTAGTGGCCTTTATGGCCGGATATTTGGAGAAGTTTACCGGCATTCCCGCCGCTCTAAGTTACTTTCAAAAAAATAGCAAAAAAACAGAGACAGGAGCATCATATTTTTATGTTACTCGACGGCCATACGAATATGAAGAAAGGATTAAGCACAATCTTATGTCCGTGGGCGGGCCAGAATTTGAGCTGGAGAAAAAAGAGTATGATCGCACTCGTGAAGTCTCTAGTTCTGCTAAAAGCGAGATAACAAATTTTATAAAAGACACTTATGATAAGGCAAAAGATTTAGAATACTCTTTCCTCTGGCATGGTGTTATGGGATATACCACGAACAGACTGCGTATGATTGGACCAGACCCGGAACATAACCGTCTTTATTACAACCTAGGTTGCAATGGAGTGGGGATACTCCTCTCAATTTTTGGTGGTGATAAAGTGGCGCGAGAGATCGCGGGGGAAGTCTTTTCCCCCTCTATTTTTGATATTCCTCCTCGGCTAGGCCGGTTATCGGGACGACGACGCGCACGGGTACTTGTTTCACCATCTCGGTAATCTCATCGTGGCTGTCTGTGATGTGGAAAAGATCCATATCGCCAGGTGTTATTGTTCCGCGATTTTCCAACTCTTCTCTTATGAAATCTTTGAGCTTGTTCCAATAAACGCTGCCGACGCAGATCATGGGCACGCCCACGATTTTCTTGGTCTGAATTAAAGTAAGAATCTCGAAAAATTCGTCTAGTGTGCCGAAACCGCCAGGGTAGAAGATGAATGCTTCGGCAGAAAATGAAAGGCAGACTTTGCGGACAAAGAAATAGTACAGGGGAAATGCTTTGGTGATGTAGCGGTTGGTTACTTGCCCATCAGGTAGCTGTATAAGTAATCCGATGGAAGTGCCGCCCGCTTCGAATGCGCCACGATTAGCGGCCTCCATGATGCCTGGGCCACCGCCGGTGACTATCGCGTAACCGAGTTCCGTTACAAGTCTTGAAGCAAGATTCTTCGCATCCGTATAATATGGATTGTCCTCTTTTATCTGATTGCCGCCGAAGAAGGTGATCGATTTCGGATAATTTTCAAGGAACTCAAAGCCCTCCTTAAACTCCTTGGAAATCTCCGTAATGCGCTCCCTGGCCGCCTTATGCATCTCTTCCCGTGCTGAATTCAAGATTTTCCCAGTTGCTTCATCCATATTGTTGTCCTATTATATTACATATATTAACAATTATAAATATGAATAAAAAACAAGCCATAGCTCTTGCTGTAAGCCTAGGATTTATCACCTACGTATTCTTCGGCGAGACTTTAGTAAACTTCTTTAACTTCGCTTCGGAAACGAACGACACACAAATGGAAACAAATACCCCGGTTACTAAACAGGATGTGGTAATAGGCGAGGGTGCGACTGCAGCTAGCGGCGATATGCTCACCGTCCACTATGTTGGCAGGCTCACAGACGGTAAGGTTTTCGACAGCTCTGTTGATAGGAATACTCCTTTCGACTTTACTCTCGGGGTTGGACAAGTGATTAAAGGCTGGGATGAAGGTATGGTCGGTATGCGCGTCGGCGGCAAAAGAGTTCTCACTATTTCTCCTGAATACGCTTACGGTTCACAGGGCATTGGCTCTATACCACCGAACTCTACTCTTGTCTTCGAAGTCGAGCTCCTGGATGTCAAGAAATCTCAATAATACTCATCACGCCAATCTTGTCATAGGTGGCTTGGAAGAAGCAGAGAAGTTATTGCGCGAGACTTTCCCGTCTTTGAAAGGCTCGCCAGACTTCTCCGTGCTTAAGGGCGAGACTTTCGGTATTGATGAGGCGAGGGAATTGTCTTTATCTGCAGCGAGGAAGGCTTTTGGTGAGAAGAAAGTATATGTGATAGCGCCGGGAAAAATTACGACCGAAGCGCAGAACGCGCTCCTCAAGACATTTGAAGATCCGGCACCTGACACATACTTTTTCTTAGTGGTAAAAGGCGAAGAGTTGGTAATACCTACCCTGCGTTCCCGTATGGAAATTCGCCACTTGGCGGTGAAACCGCCAAGTGGCGATGCGAAGAAGTTTCTAGAACTTTCGACAAAAGATCGGATGCTCTTCACCAAAAAATTTGTGGATGAAGAGAATAATCTATCAGACTTTCTAGATGAGCTTATGCTTTTATTAAGAAATAAAACGGGGTTGGAAGAAGTTTATAAATTAAGAAAATTTGCGGATGACCGTTCTGCCTCGTCTCGTTTAATTCTCGAACACTTGTCTCTGGTGCTATAATAATTATATGGCTTATGATTTTAGCGAGTTTAAGCGGACGAGCGACTCTACTCTAGAATGGCTGAAGAAGGAATACACCGGTATACGTACTGGTCGGGCAATGCCTAGTATTTTGGACCGCGTTAGTGTGACAGCCTACGGTTCATCAATGTCTATACATCAACTTGCCACGGTCTCTGTAGAAGATCCTAAGACTCTTCGTCTTACTGTCTGGGACAAAAACGCTATCAAAGATATCGATAAGGCTATCCGGGAATCGAATCTGGGGCTATCGGTGGCTGCTGATGCCTCGGGGCTTCGAGTGTCCTTTCCGGAACTGACGGCAGAAAGGCGTACCATGCTTTCAAAGGTGGCAAAAGAAAAGCTGGAGGAAGCGCGGGTGGCAATACGTACCGATAGAGAAAAAACTCTTGGTCGAATGGGTAAAGATTTGAGTGAAGACGAAAAATTTCGTCTCAAGACAGAACTTCAGAAATTAGTCGACGAGATAAATAAAAAACTCGAAGAATTATTTAATAAAAAAGAAACTGAAATTTCTGAATAAATGTCTTTAATTATTTTTTTTATCATTTTGAGTGTGCTTGTGATAGTCCACGAGCTTGGACATTTTCTAGTGGCGAGATTTTTTGACATCAGAGTAGATGAATTCGGTATCGGCTTCCCGCCACGGGCTAAAAAGCTTTTTCGATGGAAGGGGACGCCATTTACATTAAATTGGCTGCCATTTGGCGGTTTTGTGAAGATATTCGGAGAAAACTCCAACTTGGACACGCCGTGTCCAAGTGATAGTTTTCAGAGTAAGAATCGCGGGATTCAGGCGGCGGTGCTTATGGGAGGAGTAGTGTTCAACTTTCTTTTTGCTTGGGTATTGCTCACTATCGTTTCCCACTCTTTATCTATAGGTTTATCGAATACTCTAATGTTTACTTACGAGACTGTTAAGGCGATTTTCCACTTCTCTTTCTCTGAAGTTACCGGGCCGTTAGGCATAGTGGGGATAGTGGGAGAAGCGAGTTCATATGGTTTTTCTTCGCTTCTTATTCTCACCGCTCTTATATCTATAAATCTATCGGTCATTAATCTTGTGCCAATCCCGGCGCTCGATGGGGGAAGGCTTTTATTTGTCGGCATAGAAGCCGTTACCAGAAAGAAGATAAAACCAGTCATATTCAACTTCCTAAACCTCGCCGGCTTCGCTCTGCTCATCCTCCTCATGGTCTTTATCAGCATCCAAGACGTCCGCAATATTTTCTGATAAAATAGTGGCGCCATGCGACAAAGCCAACTATTTACCAAGACTCGCCGGGAGGCGCCGAAAGATGAGGTTTCCAAAAATGCGATCCTTCTAACCCGCGCCGGATTTATACATAAAGAAATGGCGGGAGTTTATTCTTATCTTCCGCTTGGCTTACGAGTTTTAAAAAAGATAGAAAACATTATTCGCGAAGAGATGAATGCTATTGGCGGCCAGGAACTTATTCTCACGGCTTTACAGAAGAAAGAAGTTTGGGAGAAGGTCGGTCGTTGGGATGATGAAGTTGTGGATGTTTGGTTTAAAACCAAACTTAAAGACAATGTAGAACTGGGCTTAGGTTTTACCCATGACGAAGAGCTTGTTAATCTGCTCACGGAATATGTAAGCTCGTACAAAGATTTGCCTTTATATCCGTATCAAATTCAGACCAAATTCAGGAACGAACTACGTGCCAAGAGTGGCATTGTGCGCGGGCGCGAATTTCTGATGAAAGACTTGTATTCCTTTAACCGCACAGAAGAAGAGCAAAATGAGTTTTATGATCGCGTGAAGAAGGCTTACATGAACGTATTTGGAAGATGCGGTATCGGTGATAAAACTTACTTCACTCTCGCTGATGGCAGCACTTTCTCTAAATATTCTCACGAATTTCAAACTGTTTCTGAAGCGGGAGAAGACATTATCTACATAACAGATGAAGATAAGAAAGAGGCTGTAAATAAAGAACTTGGCGAAAAAGACGGGAAAGAGTTTAAGTCTATTGAAGTGGGTAATATTTTCAAACAAGGCACCAAGTACACAGAACCGTTTGGCCTTTTATATCAAGATGAAGACGGGAAGCAAAAACCTGTGTTGATGGGTGGTTACGGAATAGGAGTTACCAGATTAATGGGCACGGTGGTGGAAGTGCTATCGGATGAGAAAGGGATTGTCTGGCCCAAAGAGATCGCGCCGTTTCAGGTTCACCTACTTTCTTTGACGGAAAATACAAAAGAACTTGCCGATGATGTTTATAAAACTCTGCAAAACAAAAATATCGAGGTGCTTTATGATGATCGCGATTTGCGAGCGGGCGAGAAATTTGCCGACTCTGATTTAATCGGCATTCCTACTAGAGTAATCGTTGGTGAAAAAACTCTTGAATCCAAGATGCTTGAAGTGAAAGACCGTGCATCAGGCGAGACGAGAGAAATGACTTTAGAAAATTTAATCAATGAGCTTATTTAATCTTTCCAAACTACGACAACTTTTCTCTCACGACATAGGTATCGATCTAGGTACTGCTAATACGCTTGTCTATCTCCGCGGCAAAGGGATAATCATAAACGAGCCATCTGTCGTGGCTATCAATCAGAAAACCGGGCAAGTAGTCGCTATCGGCACCGAAGCACATTCAATGCTTGGTCGCACACCGGAACATATCTTAGCCATCAAGCCATTAGTGGATGGCGTAATATCTGATTTCGAAACTACAGAAGAAATGCTCAATTATCTTCTGGGTCGTGCCACTAGCGGTTCGGCGAAACTTTTTGCCCCAAGAGTTGTCATTGGAGTACCGTCCGGCATTACCAACGTAGAGATCCGCGCTGTGCGCGACGCGACGCGTAATGCCGGCGCCGGTGAAGTCCATATAGTAGAGGAACCGATGGCTGCCGCCATCGGCATGCGTCTGCCTATACGCGAGCCTATAGGCAACATGGTCATAGACATTGGCGGCGGCACTTCTGATATAGCGATCATATCAATGGGCGGAGTAGTCAGGTCGAAAAATCTTCGAGTTGCCGGCGACAAATTCAATACTGATATAATTGCCCATGTTCGCAATCAGTTCAAAGTGCTTCTAGGGGAAAAGACGGCCGAGATGGTTAAGATCGGTATTGGCTCTGTCCTTCCGACCCACGCGCCACTTGAGATGTCTGTGAAAGGCCGTGATTTAGCTACCGGATTGCCCAAAGAAATAATTCTGACCGACAACGATGTCAGAGACGCCCTCTCCCAATCAATAGAAAGTCTTATCGATGCCACAGTCGAAGTGCTCGAATCCACTCCTCCCGATATTTTGAGCGATGTGATGCATCGCGGCATCTATCTTGCTGGTGGCGGTGCTTTAATCAAAGGCCTTCCTGATCTTCTCGAGAACGAGATCAATATTCCGGTTCATGTAGCCGGTGATCCGCTGACAGCTGTGGCTCGTGGCACAGGCATAATACTTGAAGATATAGATAACTTTAAAGATATTCTTGTCGAACATGAAGGCGAACTACCTATCAAGAAATAATTACAGGCAATCTCGCTCCAGAAGATTAAGGAGATTTCTCGTGATTCTTATTTCGGCCGTCCTGATTTATGTTCTTTACGAAATATCCGCAGTGTCTATGGTTAAAAATGTTTTTAATGGAGCAATAATTATTTTCCATGACAAATCCACGTTAGTTGAAGAAAATACAGAACTTAAAGCAAAAGTTATTTCATTGGAAACAAAAGTTTCTTTGCTTGAAGAAGCCATGGTTTCCGAGCATGAAGGCAAGAATATGGCTACCGCGAGAGTATTATCCCGCCCGCCGGAGAATCCATATGATGTCTTGACTCTAAGTATAGAGAGTGGCACTTTTGTTAAAGTTGGTTCCCTTGCCTTTCTCCCTAACGGTTTACTTGTAGGCAAAATTTCTGAATCTTCGAGCAAAGAGCTCAAAGTAAAGCTTTTTTCCACCGTCGATGAGAAGATGCCCGCTATTTTAGAGAGAAATAATGTGCCAGTAGAAATTATCGGACTAGGCAGTGGTAATTTTAAAATAAGAGTACCAAGAGATGTTTCGGTTGAGAAAGAAGACAAAATTCTCTTTAATGCTTCGAAAGGCCTCATGGCTATTGTGGAAGATGTCGAGATGAAGCCGACAGATTCGTTTAAAGAAGTTTTGGCCAAGAGCTCGGCAAATATTTTTACCATCGAACTCGTTCTAATAGAGCAATAGCGATGTTTAAATTTAGAAGAAAACGAAGGCATTACGAGGATATAAATCCCGAAGATGTTTTTATTGATTCGGAAAATCTGCCAGGCTTTGAAAGTTCTCGTTTCGAAGGCAGGCTTGAGAAACCGATGAGCCACACACTTTTTGTATTTATGAAAGCGGGGCTTGGTATTGTCGCGCTTATTCTTATCTCGAAACTATGGATCTTATCGGTAAGACAAGGTCCGGTATATGCTCAAATTTCCGAGAATAATCGCCTAGAACAGACGCTTGTCTTTGCAAACAGAGGAGTCATTTATGACAGAAACAAAGTCGAGCTTGCCACCAATGTTATTAAAGTTGATGGTAGTGATTTTGCCAGGCGGCTCTATGCACCCATCTCTGGCATAGCACATGTGGTCGGTTACATAAGGTATCCATTGGCAGATAAAATGGGTTTCTATTATGAGACGGATTACCGCGGACGTGATGGAGCAGAGCGCGCATACGATGACTATCTTCGAGGCACCAATGGTCTGAAGCTGAAAGAAACCGACGTCTTCGGTGAAGTAACTTCTGAAGCGGTTATAGAAAAACCGATTGATGGTAATGAGCTAGTTTTATCTATAGACGCACCTCTTTCAGAAGCATTGTATAAAGCGATCGCAAATCTTGCCCACAAGTCTAGCTTTGTCGGCGGGGCGGGAGTATTGATGGATGTAGAGACTGGGGAGATTTTGGCGATGGTAAGTTACCCTGAATACGATGAAAATCTTTTGACGGAAGGTTCTCATCAACTCGCTATAAATGCTCTTATTCAGAACTCATCAAAACCGTTTCTCAATCGTGTTATAGGAGGGCTTTATACTCCTGGTTCTATCGTTAAACCTATTGTTGCCACGGCCGCTCTCAATGAAGAGATTATTTCGCCAGCCAAAAAGATATTGAGCACCGGAGCGATTAGTGTGCCGAATCCCTATGACCGATCGAAGCCAACGATATTTAAAGATTGGAAGGCACATGGCTCTACCGACATGAGAGAAGCTTTGGCAGTTTCTTCCGACACCTACTTTTATTCTATCGGTGGGGGATTTGGCGATCAGAAAGGATTAGGTATCACTCTTCTCGACCAGTATTTCAGAATTTTTGGATTAACAGAAAAAACTGGGATTGAACTTATGGGAGAACTTGAAGGAGTAATCCCGACGCCAGAATGGAAAGCTAAACACTTCGATGGCGATATCTGGCGATTGGGTGATACTTATATCACCGCTATTGGCCAGTACGGTACGCAGATTACTCCTCTGAATGCCGCGAGATTTATAGCAGCTATCGCGAATGGCGGTAAAATTTTGAAACCATCCATAATGCTAGGTGGTGATCAGAATCCTATGAAAAGAAGCATAAATTTCCGCGAAGAAGATTGGAGAGTAGTGCGTGAAGGTATGAGAGCGGGAGTGACGAATACAAGTGGTACTTCAGCGAGACTTAATGTTCCTGGAGTCAGAGTGGCGGCAAAAACAGGTACCGCAGAAGTTGGTTCAAACAAAAAGTATGTAAACTCATGGTCTGTCGGATTCTTCCCATACGATGAGCCAAAATACGCCTGGGCGGTAGTTATGGAGCGAGGCCCAAGCTTGAATGCGGTTGGAGCCACCGTGGCAGTACGAGAACTTTTCGACTGGATGACAGTTTACAGCCGAGAGTATTTCAAGTAAACTCTTACGAACACAAATATGCCAACAGAAGAAGAATACTTGACCAAAGAGAAATACGGTGAACTTGAGAAGGAGCTGGAATATCTTAAAACGACCAAGCGCAAGGAAATTGCCGAGGCTCTTGAGTATGCCAAATCACTTGGCGACTTCTCCGAGAACCAGGAATACCAAGAAACGCGTGATGCCCAAGCTGTACTCGAAGACCGTATCAATCGCCTTGAGGCTATACTGAAATCTGCCAAGATAATTTCCGCCCAAAATACCAGTGTCGTTGCTATCGGTTCTGTAGTGACACTTGAGAGAGACTCGGATAAATCAAAGAAGTCTTACACCATGGTCGGTTCAGAAGAAGCTAACGCTTCTCTCGGCAAGATTTCTATCCATTCGCCGCTCGGCCAGGCAGCCCTCGGCAAGCCGAAAGGAGAGACTTTCTCATTCCAAACTCCATCTGGCGAGATGACTTATAAAATTATCGATATACAATAGGTTAGTGGAATACACTCGCAAATTCGATTTCTCAAAAGTAAAAGGACAAACGCGATGGGCATTGGTAGTGGCCGATGAGATTATTGCCATACATCCGGATGAAAAATTATACACTGTTGCCGCTGGTATCAGTCCCTCTGGAGTAGTCCACTTCGGCAATTTTCGGGATGTTGTGACTGCTCATATGGTTCGAGAAGCTTTTAAAGAGAAGGGCAAATTGACGCGACTAATTTTCTCCTGGGACAACTTTGATCGCTTTAGGAAAGTTCCCACGGGGATTTCTGAATCTTTTGTAGAACATATAGGCAAACCACTGTCTAAAATTCCAGATCCTCTCGGAGAATTTTCTTCATACGCCGAACGATTCCAGAAACCTTTTGTAGAAGCGATGGAGAAACTTGGCATTGAGATCGAATATCGTGACCAAACTGCTCTCTACGAAAGCGGTGCTTATGACGAGCAAATTTTCCACTGTTTAAAAAATCGTGAAAAGATTGCCGACATCATGCTCTCCTTTATGACCGACAAAGCTAAGGGCGAGAAGGGGATCGATCCTCTGACGTATCGCAAAAATTATTACCCCATCTCTATCTACTCTCGTTTCACCGGCAAAGATATTACAAAAATAATTAATTATGATGGTGCTACCACAGTTACCTATTTTTGTGTTGATACAGGGAAAGAAGATACGGTTGACCTGTCGAAGGATCATATAGCCAAACTGGCTTGGAAGATCGATTGGCCGATGCGATGGAAATATGAAGGTGTTGTCTTTGAACCGGGCGGACATGACCACGCTTCGCCCGGCGGAAGCTACGATGTCTCATCTGTAGTGTCGAAAACTGTCTTTGACTATGAACCGCCGATTTTTGTCGAATATAAATTCGTCGGCATCCAAGGACTGGGCTCCAAGATGAGCGGGTCCAAAGGCAATGCGGTCTCGCCGCTAGAACTTCTTGATGTCTATGAGCCGGAGTTATTGAAATGGTTATATTTTCGCAAATCACCAAACCAGCCATTTGAACTTGCTTTTAATACCGAGATATATCGTCAATATGATGAATACGACACGGAACATCCGGAAGAAAAAGCCATACCATTCCGCCAAGCGGTCGGTTTCGGACAAGTGGTGCAATGGAATAAAAATAAATTACAGATTGTACTTAAAGCCCTTGGGCATGAGTATAGTCAGGAAAGCATCGCAAGGAGACTGCACTTAGCAAAAAACTGGCTTACCAAATATAATCCAGATGAAGTAATCAAATTAAATGATGCTGTGAATCGAGAATTTGCAGCGACCATGAGTGATGTAAGAAAAGAACAAGTTAAAAAACTTCGCGATGAGTTGGAGAAAAATAAAGAAATGAGTATTCAGGAATTGGACGAACTTGTTTATCGTATTCCTAAAACTCCCGAGTTGGACGAGGCTGAATTAAAAAAAGAACAGCGAGCCTTTTTCAAAGACATCTACAATTTGCTTATCGGCAAAGACACCGGCCCCCGCCTCGGCACTTTTCTCTGGGCAGTGGATAGGGAACAAGTCCTGAAATTGTTAGAAGTTTAGTGACCCTTCTAAATTCCTTTAAAAACTATACACATAATAAAAATACGACCGTTTTCTTATTATGTATTATTGAATAAGGTCGAAATCCATGCGTAGAAAACGGTCATTCTCTATTTGATCGACAATCATATATAACAAGTACTTACCTATTCCAAGTTTTGTTTTCATTAATCCTATGACATCTTCACAATCATAAGGATAAACCCAAACGCTATTTTGGAGTTTCTGGAATCCTGCCGCCGAAAGTATTTCTCGGACTCGGTCACGCACCCTATTTTTCTTTTCTGGAATATCAAAGATGACGACTCTCCATTTCTTATCCCACTTTCTTGGTCTTTTGATTTTATAATCTAGCATTTGCCAATCGTTCCACAATTTTTCTCCAGCTGCGGTGGCTAAATAAAATCCACTCTCAAACTTTAATAAACCCATTCTAGTTAAGCGGCTAGCTGCTGTTTTTACTATCTCACTTCTTCTTGGAGGACTGGTGGAAAAGTCGGTGCCTAAAAGATCATCAGCAACTTGTTTTATAAGTAAGTCTCCACCGATTCTTCCTCCAGAAACAATGTATGAAATTATAGCTTCTTGAAGTTTTGTCCGTCTTATATTTTTTCTTGTCAATTCTTCTAATTTGCCCATTTTGGTAATTATACTCCATCTACATTATAACAAAGCGGTCGCTGGCTTATAATGTAGTCTAGATTCTAGATATGTCCCGAGTTTTTTGAGACTTTGAAGATAGGTAAATTGTGATTCCGACAGGTATCTGCCATACCATGAAGGCAAGGATTGCTGGCTCAAATAACCATTCTGAGTGACAACTAAATAAACCGGATCCAGCTCCACAAAAATTACCATTATTGAAGAATATAAAAAAAGATGGGACGCCTGCCAGCATTCCAATAACCATTGTTGCAGCACGATTTTTCAAAAGACCCATTCCTTGAATGGTAGTGGCAATTATATAAGCACCTAATAATCCACTTATAAGCCCATATGTGGAAATAAGAAAATTCGCTGACCAGTAAGCTAAAAACCAGGCAATTGTAGAAAATATAATTAACAAAATTATTTTTACGAAACTAATTCTATGTTCAATAAACAAGTAAACGTTTAAAGCTATGCTGTAAATAACACCTGGCGCATAAATTAACCATCCATAAGTATTGCTTTGATATAATGCTAAGGCGGATAATATGGAGGATAATCCAAAAAGCCCAATCAAATAAATTGTTTTCATTATTTTCTATTCCTTATCTCTTCAGTTAATTTAGAAACAAATTCTGCGATAGGCATTGCATCTAGGTTGCCGGAGTCGCGGCTTTCGACTGTAACTTTTTTATCCGCAAGTTCCTTGTCGCCGATGACTAGAGCATAGGGGATTTTCTCCATTTTAGTATTTCGGATTTTCTTACCCAGAGTTTCGTCTGAGACATCCAATTCTACTCTTATACCTTCTGCCTTAAGCTTATCGAAGATTTCTGTGGCATACAAAAAATGCATTTCGCCAATTGGTAGAATTTTAACTTGCACGGGCGCAAGCCAGAGAGGGAATTTGCCTTCACAGTGTTCTGTAATGAATGCAAATACCCTGCCAAGAGATCCGATGGTCGAACGATGGATCATTACTGGACGCTTTTCAGAGCCATCAGAATCTACATACGTGATATTAAATTTTTCAGGAAGCAGAAAATCAATCTGGGCGGTAAAGAGCGTATCCTCCTTGCCATTGGCATTTTTTGCCTGAATATCAAGCTTTGGTCCATAGAAAGCGGCTTCATCTTCCGCCTCAGTATATTTGAACCCTATTTCATCGAGAGCTTGCTTCATAGTGGATTCGGCTCGATTCCAAAATTCATCATCTGGATAGTATTTTTCTTTATTGTTAGGGTCTCGTTTTGAAAATCTGTAACTAACAATATCTTCAAGCCCTAATCCTTTCATACCTTCCGCTATCATCTTGCACACATTTACAAATTCGTCCTTGAGCTGGTCAGGGCGGGTGAAAATGTGTCCATCAGTTAATTCAAAATATCGAGTACGTATCATACCCATAAGCTCACCTGACTTCTCATAACGGTTATAATCGGCTATTTCTGCGTAACGGACAGGAAAGTCACGATAACTAAGCGGTTTTCTTTGCATAAGGCGGATGTGATGTGGGCACGCCATCGGACGCAAATAAAACACATCACCATCCATATCTATAGGTGCGTACATACTTGCTCGGTAATGGGCGAGATGGCCTGATGTTTTATACAATTCTTCTCCTCCTAAATACGGAGTTGAGACATGGTCGTATCCATACTTACGCTCAAGTTCACGAGTAAAATTTTCTAGTTCGAATTTAATAGCAGTACCCTTAGGAGTCCACATAGGAAGGCCTTTGCCCACCTTTTCATCTATATAAAATAAGTCTAACTCCTGTCCAAGTTTCTTATGGTCGTTGTCGTTCATTTCAGTCATATATAGATAATCCTACAGAGCTTTAATCTTTTCGGCAATGAAGGAGGTTTCGCCTTTACGCTTGGAAACTCTGCCTTTGATGGCAATGCAGGCGTCGGGTTGGACGAAAGCCCTGAATTCACTCAATATTCTTGGAAATATTGCCACTTCAATTACTCCGGAGAAGTCAGAGAGTCGCATAAAGACCATTCGTTCATTGCCTTTCGTTAGTACATCTCGCACTTGCTCGACTAACCCTGCGATAACCGTTTCGGTATTTTCATGAAGTTCGGACAATTTCTCAATATTAACTTTAAGCGCTGAAATTTTCTCCCGATATGGTTCCAGAGGATGTCCAGAAATATATAGTCCCAACAATTCCTTTTCCCATGCTAGCCTGTCTTTCTGTGTAGCTTCTGGCGCATTCTCTAGACGCAGGGGAGGTATGGTAGCCGCATCTGTCATAAGTCCAAAAAGTGAATCCTGATTTTTCGGCGCGTTCGCGATTTCTCTATGATAATCGAGAAGTCGGTCAAGGTTAGCGAGAAGTTTGCCACGCTCTCCAAATTCATCGAGTGCACCACACTTGATGAGTGCTTCGAGAGATTTTTTATTTAAATTTTTATTTTTGATGCGCGATAGAAAATCCGGCAAGTCTTTGAATTTGCCATTTGCCTTTCTCTCCGCCGTGATGGCACTCGAGATATCTTGCCCGAAGTTTTTGATAGTGGTTAGTCCGAAGCGAATTTTATATGACGCTGGCGGAATGACGCTGAATTGCGAGAAACTTTCATTGATTGCTGGCGGCAAAACTTCTACTCCCATGCGCTTGCATTCGTTGACCATTATTCCGACAGTATCAACATCTCCTGATTCGGCAGTAAGTACAGCGGACATATATATGGCAGAGAAATTAGCCTTAAGATAAGCAGTCACATATGCAATATGCCCGTAACTTGCAGCATGAGCTTTGTTGAAACCATAACCTTGGAATGGTACAAACAAATCCCAAAGCGCTTCCGCCTTGTCTTTACTCATGCCGCCATTTTTAATGCATCCTTCGACAAACATGATGTGCTGTTTTTTCATCTCCTCGGGAATCTTTTTCCCTACAGCTTTGCGGAATTTATCAACTTCGCCCCACGAGTAACCAGCCACTTCTATAGCAGTCATTAGAAGGTCGTCTTGGTAAACCAGCACTCCGTAAGTCTTGTCGAGGAAACTTTTCATTTTCGGATGAAGATAAGAGACAGGTTTCTTGCCGTGTTTTCTCGCTATATATTCCTGAATATTATCCATTGGTCCAGGGCGGTAGAGTGCGACCATGACGTTAATATCGTGTATAACCGTAGGCTTGAGCTCCATTAGCGCGCGCGTCATACCGTCGCCGTTCAGTTGGAAGGTACCCTCTGTTTCTCCGCGCGCAAGCATCTCATATGTCTTTTTATCATCGATCGGGATATCTTCAAATTTGATTTCTTTATCCTCAATCTTTTTGATACGCTCTAAAGTGTCCGCGATGATAGAAAGGTTTCTGATACCGAGGAAGTCGAATTTCAGAAGCCCGGCTTCCTCGATAGAATACATATCGTACTGGGTAATAATTTTTTTCTCTCCTTTTGTATCATATTGGAGAGCGGTGTAATCGGTAAGAGCGGTGGGCGAGATCACTACGCCGGCGGCGTGCACAGAAATGTGGCGAGCGTTACCCTCAATTTTTTTGGCAGTATCTATAATAGTTTTGGTATCATTATCTTCTCCGTAAAGTTTTTTGAGATCGTGATTTTCTTTCATTGCTCTATCGAGAGTCATGGCAAACCCTTGCATGCCAAATGGGATAAGTTTGGCAATTCTGTCTCCGAGTTCGTATGAGAAACCCAAGGCTCTTGTAACATCGCGCACGGCGCCACGGGCCATCATGGTGCCGAATGTGCCGATTTGAGCCACATGTTCTGTCCCGTATTTCTTTCGGGCATACTCGATCATCTCATCACGGCGGTTGTCGGCTATGTCCATGTCGATGTCTGGAGCTGAAGGGCGATCTGGGTTTAAGAAACGTTCGAATGGCAATTGAAAATCCAGTGGATTCACGGTCGTTATACCAGTAAGGTAAGAGACGAGCGAGCCCGCGACAGAACCTCTGGTATTGGTCAAGATCCCGTTTTCATGCGCGAAGCGTAGAAGGTCGGCCACTACCAAAAAGTATTTTGAATAGCCTTTATCCTTGACCACTTTCAGCTCATACTCCAGGCGTTCCAGGACTTCTGGTGTTTTCTCCAATCCGCGCTTCTCGAGCCCTTCGAAGACCACTTGCCGCAATGCTTCATCTGGACTTAACCCTCCAGGTATCTCGAGAGCGGGGAAAACCCATTTGCCCAGTTCCAATTTAAGATTGCATCTCTCGGCAATCTTGGCAGTATTTTCCAAAGCCTTTGGATTGGTCTTGTAATCTTTCTCGGCAACTTTCTCGGTGCGGAAGTGCATATCGCCCTCTTCATCGAAAATGTCTCCTCGGTTTGAGTGTTCTTGTATAGAGCGAATGGTTTCGAGTATCGGCTTGTCTTCGGGTTCGAGATAGTAGACGTCGTATATCGCAAGCTCGCTTTCCTGGTAGAAATTGTCACGAAATATTTCTTTATAATATTTTAGCTCTTTGGCGATAGCTATCAGTCCCTCGTTATATTTCTCCAGAAGTTCCCGGTCGACACGCGGCTTGTAGTAGAAGCCTTCGAGATACGAATACGTAACGAGCTTCAAGAGATTTTTGTAACCCTCCATATTTTCTGCCAAGAGCACCAATCGAGTTCTTTGGTCATCGACCCGATTCTCTTTATCGAGCCGAGAACGTGCTGCCACATAAAAGTCGACGCCGATTATTGGCTTGATGCCAGCCTCTAAACATTCTTTATAAAATTCGATGGCGCCGTACAGATTGCCGGAGTCGGTGAGAGCAAGAGCTTCCATACCACAAGCTTTCGCTTTTTTAACAATATCCGGAATCTTTGGTAGAGCCTCCAGAAGAGAGTAGTGGGAGTGGATATGGAGGTGTGTAAACTTCGACATGGAGGTATTATATATCTATCAATGAGTTATGTCGTAGGTATCGATGAAGCGGGCAGAGGGCCACTCGCTGGTCCGGTAGCGGTAGGGGTCGCACAAGTTTATAAGTTGGATAAGTTTAAAAAGTTGGTAAGGGGTATCAAAGATTCTAAACAACTCTCTCCAGAAGAACGCGAACTCTGGTACGCGCTTGCACTTGAGTCTAAGAAAGAAGGCGTGCTAGATTTTGCAGTCTCTCTCGTCTCGGAAAAGATCATAGACCGCAAAGGTATTGTCCATGCCATAAAGGTTGGCATCAAAAGATGTTTCAAGAAGCTTGCGATCGAAGAGGACTCGCAAATTTTCTTGGACGGCTCGCTCAAGGCGCCGGAACAGTTTAAACACCAGCGCACGATCATAAAGGGGGATGAGAAGATGCCGATAATTTCTCTCGCATCGATCGTGGCGAAAGTGACACGGGATCGCCTGATGGTCAAGATTTCAAAAAAGTTCCCGGCATTCAACTTTCACTTGCACAAAGGCTACGGGACAGATATGCATCGAGAAGCTTTGAAAAAATACGGCTCGACAGTAATCCACAGACAGAGCTTTTTGAAGCATTTGACAGTAAGTAAATAGGGTAGTATAATTGAGAATAGAAAGGAGGTCGGACAGATGTCGCGACCTACACGAAAATCAAAGTCCGCACTAGTGATAATTAAACGCAGGAATCCTATGGATCAGGAGTTGGAATTCCTAGTCATGGATTCCGTGCAATTGAGGCCAAGTAAACGCAGGCCCGTAGGCCACAAGATGAAAAAACTTCCTGGTGGCAGTGAAAAGTATCCTGGAGAGCCACCATCGGAAATCGCCAATCGCGAGGTTCGGGAAGAAACGGGCCTCGCTTATCTCGTTGGGGAAGATGTCTGGAGCGCAAGTACTGATAGCCACACAAAATATGGCTAATATTTTGACTTTGAGAACTGCTCCGGCGAGATGAGGACCTGGAATATCCCTGACGGCGATGAAATGTTGGAACCACCACGTTGGGTCCGCGCCCGCAATCTTAGGGGCAAAATATTCGAAGGAGGCGAACTCTTCTATGAATACGTTTGCCGCTTGCTTAGAATTCTTTAGTTCTCTAGACAAGACCCAGCACTTAAATTTAAGTGCTGGGTCGCTTTTTATAATTTATCTGTTAAAATAGATTCATGGTTGTACGAATGAGAAGCACCCGGGGCCATACTGGCAACAGGCGTTCGCATCACGCATTAGCTAAACCGGCTTTGTCTAAAGACGAGCAGGGCAATTTTCATTTGAGGCACAGAGCCACCAAGGTAGGCATTTACCGTGGCAGGAAAGTTCTTTAGGCTCGCTACGTCTAACGTAAGACGATACGCGCCGCGCCAACGTACAACGCATTTCCACTGTTCTTTATGTCACAACGACATCTTTCAAGATCTATAGTTCTGCAAACTCTTTTCGAATGGGATTTCCCATCGGCTACTAAATCCGATTTACATACGCTGTTAGAAAAAAATATTCTCGAATTTGCGCCAGGCTCCAACGACCGGCCTTTTATGGACACTCTTCTCAAGCGGGTACTTGAGAAGAAAAGAGACCTCGATATGATTATAGAAAAAGCGGCGCCCGATTGGCCGATCGATAAGATCTCGGTCGTCGACCGCAATATTTTGCGTATCGGTTTATGCGAACTTTTATTTGCCGATAGGAATGAAGTGCCGCCAAAGGTGGCTATCAATGAAGCGATAGAATTGGCAAAAAGCTTTGGTGGGGAGACCTCCGGCCGCTTCGTCAACGGCGTTCTCGGCGCAGTGTACAAAGAGATGGGCGAGCCGGGTAAGAACGACACATCGAAACCCCGCAAGAAATATGGCAACATTCCTCTAGACAAATTGCCGGTGGAGAAACTGGCGGGCGCGGTAGTGTATGCCAAAGACAAGGGAGATATTTATCTTGCTCTTGTCCACGACGTCTTCGGCCACTGGACCCTATCCAAGGGCCGTTTGGACGAAGGCGAAAGTGATGAGGCATGCCTCAACAGAAAGGTTCCTTTGGAACTAGGAGTGCCTATTAAAGTAAAAGAAAGTATTGGAAGCAATTCCTATTCTACTTATCACCCGGATAAGGGTAAGATAAGGAAAGATATAAATTACTATTTGGCCGAAGCGCCTTTCAAAGATCTGACGCTGGAGAACAAAGAGGAGCAGGGGGGGCTTGATGATGTGCGTTGGTTTAAACTCGCCGACATACTTGACCTGAACTTTTATGATGATATTCTGCCTGTTGTGACCAAGGCAATAACAAAATTGGCCGAGGCAAACTAACTCATGGATTTTAGTAAATTTGAAGAGAGAGCGGGGATAAATTTTAAAGACAAGAACCTGTTAAAACAGGCTTTTACTCATCGCTCTTATATCAATGAAAATAGGGGGCTGGCGCTCGAGCACAACGAGCGTTTGGAGTTTCTCGGCGATGCAGTTTTGGAATTGGTTATCACAGATTATCTATATGTCCGCATGAAAGATTTTAGCGAAGGTGAACTGACTTCTCTCCGTAGCGCTCTCGTCAACGCAGACTCGTGCAGTAGGATAGCACAAGCTCTGGGTGCCAATGACTATCTCCTGCTCTCGAAAGGCGAGGCCAAGGACACTGGCCGCGCTCGCACTTATATTCTCGCTAATACTCTGGAAGCGATCATCGGCGCGATCTATATTGACCAAGGTTACGAGAAGGTCAAAGTTTTCATCCTCGCTCATATGACGCCTCTGGTGGAAGAGATTTTGAAAGAAGGCGCCTGGATCGACCCCAAGTCTCTATTCCAAGAAAAAGCCCAAGAGCATGCCGGTATCACTCCATCTTACAAAACTCTGCGCGAGTCCGGTCCTGACCACGATAAGCATTTCGTCGTCGGAGTCTATGTCGGCAAAGAAAAATACGGGGAAGGCGAAGGCAAGTCCAAGCAAGACGCCGAACAAGAAGCCGCCAGGAACGCACTGGAATTGAAAGGATGGAAATAAGCATTGACTATATTAATGTAGCATGTTAGATTTTTGCGGAACTGCTCGTTGAAAAGAAAGGAGAGTTGATGAAACAAGGACAGGCTACTGCAGAAGTAGTAGAAATCTTCCGGGGACATTTGTCGGATTGTCTTAGGCATTTCGGCGATTTGTTCAACGCAAGAATTCCAAAGCGACACAGAGGCAGGTCAGAGGTATTACAGCCAATGGCCGACTTTTTTGGAGCCTCAGTTCAGACCGTAAGGAGATGGCTGGATGATGAATCCTACGCTGTCCCCAGAGGTGAACTTGGAATCAAGCTCATGTGTTATCTGGATTTGCATGGGTACAAAATCATTGAGTTCAAAAGAATGCCAATCCCACGGCGGAATTTGACAGAACTTATTGGGTTCGGTGCTGTCTCTGCAAAAGAAGTGGCTCAACTGCTTGGCTATCACGATGCCCAGCAGGTCTACGCTGTCACTTACGGTTCGGATGGCATGAGTAAGAACAGGGAAAATCTGGTTTGGGAGATATGGAAAGATAGGCAGGGTTTGCTCGAAGCAAAGAGACAAGAAGCCTTTGCCAAAAGCAGGCTGGAAATTATTTTTCAACCAGTGTCTGTCCCGGTATCGCGGACGGCTGCTATTCAAAACATCATGGAAGGAACACTAGTTTTACTTGACGGACTTCCGGATGAGGAACTATTGAAATTTGCTGAGCCGATTTGTCGGCTATCATCAAAAATCAATGTTCTGAAGGAGAAGTAGATGGATAAAAAGATTTACAGAGCAGTGGTTCAGAAAGTTGTTCTCGCGAGAGAGTCTCAAGGGAAACATGAACGCGGACCATATGTGGTCACAAGGTGCGAAGGATTCGATGATTCGGTTACTTTTTCTCTCGACAAGGATATTTGGTCCGAGAGTGAGTCGCCGAAACCAGGGACTATTGTACTGCTGTCGAAGATAGTTAAAAAGCGCGCCGGCTGGCGTGCAAATTCTGTCCGACTCCTTGAGCCGGCAGACGAGCAAAAAGCAAAAAGCAAACAGAAAGGAGCAAGTTAGTATGTCCACAATTAAGGTTCGTGTACTGGAAAAGGATGTCCCTGTCAGTCTGAGCCAGATTCAGGTAAACATGTTCGTCAGGCAAGAGCTCGATTATAAACACGTCGAGTTTCTGAAAGGCCTGATCGATGCTGATGAACCGCTCGCAAACATGCAATGCGTCAGAAATGACGCTGGCGAACTCATTCTTTTCGATGGTCGCCATAGAAAAGAGGCGTGGTATGCCGCCGGGTACGAGCGTCGAATCAAAATCGACATCGTCTCAGTCGGCAATGGCAGTGAGACTGATTTCATTGCCGCCGCCTACGCAGCGAACGCCGGAGGCTCTAAGCCTCCAACACCAGCTGATACCGAACACACCATAGAGCTTCTCCTCGAACGCGAGGAGAAGATGGAAAAAATTGCTGAAACACTCGGTTTGCCACAGGGCATGGTTCGTAAGTACGTAAATGAAGTCAAATCTCGCCTGACTCGAGCCAAGCTTCAGCGTGCGGCATCGTCGGTTACTGCTGGCAACATGAGTGTCCAGCAAGCCGCTGACAATCACAAGGTGAATTTCACCGCCTTGAAAAAACTTCTTTCCGCCCGTGTTTCAAAAAAGAAAGAAGGAATCGATGAGATGGTCAGAACCATTACCCATGGCTACAAATCGGTGCTGATGAGGAATCAGAAATTCATCAGAAACCTCCTCGACGCCTTTGATGATGGTGATGTGGATGAAAAGCGCATTAACCGCGTATTTGCCCATATCGCTGAGCAGCAGAAGACCGGGGCGAGAAATCTGGAAGAATGGAAGAAGCGTTTCGAAACAAAGACTAAAGAGGTCCGCAACAAAGAATCTGCTTCCGAATCAGTGTCTCAGTCTCGAAGCGCTCGAGCCTAAACACTCTCTACAAAGACCTTGCCATGCCGTGGCAAGGTCTTTTCATTTGACATATTTTTATAAATACTTTACAATAAAACTAGAAATATCTCAAGATTTTTGAGATAAAGCACATTCACATATCAACCAAATCCAGGGGAAAACAATGCAAGATGGAAAAGCCAAGGCCAAGACCAATCAGGTAATGGTTTCGCCGCTTGGTAAACGTACCGTAATTTACGCACTGGTACCAAGCAATCCTTTGGTTAAGGGCATTGCAAAAAGATTTCGATGGAATCCGGAAACGCTTATTTCACGAGTAGAGAAAGCTTTACCTTCAGTGGTGGAGCAGCAAATTTACCTTCGCGTGGGAGAAGATTTTCGGATTCATCCGGAATCTCTCGCTAAGTTATTGCGGGAGTTTCTGGGCCACACTGAACTGATTCCAGAAGACTTCTTCGACAAGCCTGTCGGAGATAATCTTGTCTACAATAAAGCGGCTGATGTCGCGGAGTATCTCGAAGGATGTTTTAATTTAATCAATAAAATATCCATCGACTATTCTGGAGTAGGCATTAGCATGAAGTCGGCCGCGACGCTCGTCAAGATTTATGGTCCTGATGGAGCAGAAGCAATTATCGATTCTATCGCAGTGAGCCTCGAAGATGTATCGGCACGCATGGGCTGGAAAGACAGGTCGTTCGAGAGAGCATTATGCTTAGCAATCGGCTTTCTAGTCAAAAAAGTAATTCCAGACATGCAGAAGCAAGGCACGCCCGCGGTTCTCGACATAATGGATTATTTCGAGGATATCGATCAGTTAGTTCAATACGAACTCAATCGCTTCGTCGGAAAGGATGATTAGTATGAGCGAATTTTCACGAATGCTCAGGCAAGACATCGTCGATTCGTCTCCACCGTGGGGTGAAGTTAATCCGCTTGTCGTCATTGGTCTTTCTGAAGCAATCCTTGAACTGGGACTTAACGAGTCCCAGTTCTACTCGATTATCCGAAGCTTCGGGAAAAAACTTGTATCACAGGTTCATCCAGACAGCAATTCGGGCAACTTCTCGCCGGAACGGCAAAGGCAGATTATTGAGGCGTATGCATTCCTTGTTGAAAGTCCTGAAAACTTCAGCAAGGCGCTAGCGGATTTCAAAAATCTGCGGGCAGATGATCGACGGGAAACACGCGCTCTGAGTATTGCCAATGCCACTCTTCGCGAAAGACTTTCTCACTATGAGGGACGAGTTAACTTAGTCACTCAAGAGAGGGAAAAACTTGTTCAGGAGGAAGAGGATTACAAAAAGCTGAAGATGAAAGAGCCGCTTCGAGTTCCCATTCTCGAAAGTGAACTCTCATACCAGGAGAAAGAGAATACCCGGTTGGTTAACACTCTCCGTGGTTGCCAGAGGTCACTTACCAATTGGAAATCAAAGTATAATGGCGTCCTTTCTGGCATAGCTACGATGGGACGTGAGAGTATTTCAAGCAACGTAGTGGCTTTTGATGCTAGGTGGGTTGCCTTTGCGTCGCTCTGGTTTACTCTCGATTCGTCTTTGGGAGACCCTTCACCCTTAGATGAAGATGGGATCGTGAAATACGAACTTCGTAAGGCGTCTCGCCTGGTTGGAGTACAACAAGACAAGATGTCTGAAATACTCCAGTCTTGGCGAATCGCTCAGGGACGCTTCCCTGACCCAAACGGAATCAAGTCTACCTACAGGCTCGGTCTCACTCTTGTAAGTTTAAGGGCAGGCAGACCAACTCTTCTTTTTGGAAACAACAAGGATGTGGGCAGGGGACGAATCATTGGCTCAATTTCTTCGAAATTCGTAACTCAAAGATCGCACATCAAAACGAGCTTCAGTCAGGAGAAAATTACCGAGCATTTTGATTCGACTATTACACCAGGCGGTTTGCTCGTCTCTGTCGAATTCCAGAAAGAAACACATGACATTGTTTCTAAGTTCAGGTTCAGGGCAGGGCGACTTGTGCTCGCGGTCGGTTGATGAAGTATCGGCGCATACCAGTTACATTGGTATGCGCCTTATTTTTTTGTCCAAATTTTTTGATAATATATACCTAAAATGTATCTGAAATCGATAGAGCTCTCGGGATTCAAATCTTTTGCAAAAAAGAATGGTTTTGAATTCAATTCACCGATCTCGGCTATCGTTGGGCCCAATGGGTCAGGTAAGTCCAATGTCGCAGAGGCGTTCCGATTCGTCCTCGGTGAGCAGTCTATCAAGAGCATGCGTGGCAAGCGCGGCGAGGATCTGATCTGGAACGGCGCGTCGAGCGAACCGCGTGCTAACCGTGCTGCGGTCAAACTGGTCTTCGATAACTCCCGCAAAGTTTTTTCCGATATTGATTTCTCCGAGGTAACTATCGAGCGCGTAGTGCATCGCGACGGTCTTAACGAATACTCCATTAACAGCTCGCAAGTGCGTCTCAAAGATGTCATGGAGCTTCTGGCAAGCGCTCATATCGGCATATCCAGTCACCACATCATCTCGCAAGGCGAAGCGGACAAAATCCTCGCCGCCTCGCCCAAAGACAGGAAGGGCATGGTCGAAGATGCTCTCGGCCTCAAAATTTACCAATATAAGCGCCTCGAGTCGGAGCGTAAGCTCAAGAAAACTTTTGAGAATATCGGCCAAGTCCAAGCGCTCCGCAAAGAGATCGCTCCGCATTTGAAGTTTTTAAATAAGCAAGTGGAGAAGTTTGAGAAGTCGGAAGCCCTGCGACAGGAGCTTTTAAATTTGTCGACGCAGTATCTAAAGCAAAAAGAAATACATATCGAAAAGTTAAGAGCTGAAGTTGGTCCGATGGGCCGAGAGGTGTCTATAAAGGTTTCTAAAGAAGAATTGATACGCGAACTCGGTAGAATAGAAGGCCAAATTTCTGCTGAAGAACATTTTGCGGAGCGAGAACTTGCACAGCCTGTGAGTCTTGAGGATTTAGAAAATTTATATCAAGAGATAAACTTGTGGCAGGAAGCTTCAAAAATTCTCGCGCGAATTAAAGACTTTATTTCAAATAAGAAACAATCCGGCAATCTTACGAAAGACATTTCCGAATTGAAGAAGCGCAAATTGGAGGTAGAGGCGTCTATCCAACAAGCGGAGCTTCAAGGTGTAGCCAATGAACTACGGATTAAAGAAAAAGAATTTACCCAAGAACTTGAAGAGCTCTCGCATGTTTTGGGGCCGCACATTCTTCAGTATAAACATTCTACGGGCACTAATGCGGATTTAATTGAGTCAAAGAAAAATATCGAACGCCTGAAGTTCCGCCTTGAAGAGGCGGGAGTGGTGGACTCCGAAGAAGTTTTGAAGGAATACAGAGATACTTCCGAGCGAGACGCTTTCTTGGAGCGGGAACTAACAGACCTAGATAAGTCTGCCAAATCGCTCGAAGAGATAATAAAAGACTTGGAGAAGCGTCTGGCTACAGAATTTTCTTCCGGCCTCGAACGCATCAATAGTGAGTTTGGCAAGATGTTCGGCATCATGTTTGGCGGAGGAGAAGCGCAACTCACTCTTATCAAAAGCGAGTCGCTAGTTGAAGAAGTTTTAGAAGTTGAAGAAGTTGATAAGTTGGAAGAGGGATTAGATATCAAGGTTAATTTACCCAAAAAGAAAATCAAAAGTTTAATGATGCTCTCCGGCGGCGAGAGGGCGCTCACTTCCATCGCACTTATTTTTGCAGTTTCGCAAGTTAATCCGCCGCCATTTATCATCCTTGACGAGACAGATGCCGCCCTTGATGAATCCAATTCCAAAAAATACGGGGATCTGGTCGAGATACTCTCCAAGCGCTCACAGCTTATCCTCATCACTCACAACCGCGAGACCATGAGCCGCGCCGGTGTCATCTACGGTGTCACCATGGGCTCGAATGGTGTCTCGAAACTCCTCTCCATATCTTTCGACCAGGCCGTCGAAGTGGCGAAATAAACACGCTCCGCAAATATTGTAATAAAAACCACGGAAGTATTTTCTTGCTAGAAAATCTTCCTGACGCTCGGGCCCGTCGGCCCTGCGCGACGCTTTTTATTATCAATATTTGCTCCGCTACATCAATAATACGCTATAGCGTAAAATCGATGTAATACATTATAAACAAGCTATAGCGTTCTTATAATGTAGGCGACTTAAATAAAGTTAAAGTCAAGGGTCTTCCTGTCGGGGTCGGAGGCGATTAATTTGACGCGGACTTTGTCGCCGAGAGAGTAAATCTTCCCGGTATTTTTGCCGGTTATAGCGTAAAGTTTCTCGTTTAATTCATAAAAGTCGTCTTTCATATCTCGGAGTTTGACCATGCCTTCCGCTTTGGTGTTCACTTCTTCCACATAAACTCCCCATTCAGAAACTCCGGAGACAGTCGCGTCGAATTCCTGGCCCACCAGTTCAGACATATATTCGACTTGTTTGTATTTGATAGAAGTGCGTTCTGCATCGGCTGCCTCAAATTCGCGCTCACTCGCATCTTCTGCCAGGCGCTGGTACTTGGCGACTTCGTCTTGCTCGATCTGGCCTTTCTGGAGGAAGCGCAATAATAGACGGTGGACAATGAGGTCCGGATAACGGCGGATAGGGGAAGTGAAGTGCGTGTAATAGTCGAAAGCGAGGCCGAAGTGTCCGATATTGGCAGTAGAATAAATCGCTTTTGACATCGCTCTGATAGAAGCGGTCTTGATAAGTGCTTCGGCCGGAGAGCCTTCGACGGAACGGAGCATTTTGGTAATGTTTTCTGCCGTGGTTTCGCCGTCTTTGTGTTTGAGCTCGAATCCAAGCGCTTTGACAAACGTAGCAAGGTCGATGATCTTCTCCCTATCTGGGGAATCGTGGATGCGGTATACGAAGGCGGCTCTCGAATCTTTGCCATTTGCCATATTCATATAAGTAGCCACTTCGCGATTGGCTAGGAGCATAAAGTCCTCGATCAGTTTGTTGGTATCTTTGCGTTCTTTTTTATAAACCCTGATAGGCTTGCCCAAATTGTCGAGTTCAAATTTGACTTCTTCGGTTTCGAAATCGATGGCGCCTTTTCTAAACTTCTCCTCCCGCAGTTTTTTGGCCAGTTCATTAAGAGTATTTAATTCTTCCAAGAATGTTCCTGATTGCTTGTCTAAAACTTCTTGCGCTTCTTCGTAGCTGAATCGCTTGTCGGAGTTGATGAGAGTCTTGCCGAACCAGCGTTCTTTGACCTGACCATTTTTATCCATCACAAATACTGCGGAGAAAGCATATTTATCTTCATTGGCATTGAGAGAACAAAGATCGTTAGAAAGGACTTCCGGAAGCATCGGGATAGTGCGGTCGACAAGGTAGATAGAGGTGCCGCGCTTGCGGGCTTCTTGGTCAAGCGCGGTTTTCTCCACTACGAAGTGCGAGACATCGGCGATGTGGACGCCTATTTCGTAATCGCCGCTATCAAGTTTCTTGATAGATATTGCGTCGTCAAAGTCTTTGGCATCTACCGGGTCAATTGTGAAAGTTGTAACGTCTCTAAAATCTTTCCTATCTTTTAATTTATCCTCCTTTTTATAACGTTCTTTCCAGGCGTTAGCTTCTGCTTCAACTTCTGAAGGGAAGTCGACTTCGAAGCCGGATTCGTAGACAATGCCGAGCATCTCGGCATTGTGTTCGCCAGCGCGGCCGATGACTCGTACCAATTCACCCTTTGGGCTCTTCGAGCCTTCCGTCCACTCGGTAATTTTGACCTGTACTTTGTCGCCTTCTTTTGCGTCTCTTGGTTCGACAAATATATCTCTATACATCCGTTTATCGTCAGGAATGACGAAAGAACCATCCAGAGTACCGACGAAATCAAGTTTGTGGCGTTCGATGATCTCTACAACTTTTGCCTGTTTTCTATCAAATATCTTTTTGCCCAATGGCTCTATTTTGACTCGGTCACGATTGAGAGCGGTATTTAAATTTTCAGGCTGGATTTCCAAATCATCTTCTTTGTCAGACAAGGAAAAATAACCGACACCTTTGCCAGTCACGCGTATCATGCCCTCGAGTATTTGAGAATCCATTTACGCAAATATAGCAAAAAGAAAGAGGGTTTGCCATCGCGCTATCGCGACAGCGAACCCTCAAAAACCTTTCAATTCAAGTTGTTTGTGTTACTTTCGTGCGAGGAACTCGCGTCCCTTACCGACATCCGTATTGACCGGAATTCCATCTCGACAGAGTGGACAGTCTTTCTCGTCCCATGCATCCATGGTGATGTTCAGAAGAGAGATTAATCGCGGAACGTGCCCCAACTGTTCTTTGGTTACGCCTCCTCGGTTGCAAAGCACTCCTACACCGCGAACTGCACCGTCCAGGGCGCGAATAGCCTCAACAACTTTTCGAGCCGAGCCACCTGTAGTCAAGACATCTTCAACCACAAGGACATTCCGGCGTGGTACAAACTTGTCATAGCCACGCTTTATGACGAAGCCGTCTCCTTCTTTGTCGGCGTAGATGCCCAACACCTCATATCCTTGAAGTTTTGTCAGGTGTTCGGCAACGCGAGTTGAAAGGATGCATCCTCCTACCGCCGGAGCGACTACTACATCAACCGGAGCCTCCCTGACGAAGAATGGTCTGGCGATCTCCATACACAATTCTGATGTTTCTTGTGTGTGCGGATAGAGCGCATCCTTATTGACGTAAGCCGAGCCGTGTTTGCGGGAGGTATAGACGATATGGCTATCCTTAATAACCGCTCCGACTCTACCGAGGATTTGTAATATCTCTTGTTCGTTCATTTTCACTCCTTTCTACAAGTGGCGATACTGGTCGATTGAGTCACGGAGTTTTTCCGTCTCTCCGCGAGGATTGTCTGCGAAGATAATACCGCGAGAGGAATTAATAATCATTCCTTTGCGGTACTTATCTCGCCCGGCTTGAACAGTCTTCTCCAAATCGCCGCCCTGCGCGCCGATGCCCGGAATGAGAATCGGTATATCGTCGACGATTCGGCGGACTTCAGCGAGTTCGTCTGGATATGTCGCTCCTACGACAAGTCCGCAGTTGTTATTCGTATTCCACTTCTGACTTACAGCGATTGCAACACATGAGTACAGAGGTAAGGTTCCGACATTGCTCGACGATACATGTGACACTCTCATATCCTGAAATTCATTTGCACCAGGATTGGACGTCCGACAGAGTACGAATACACCTTTGTCCGCGCGTGCCAAGAATGGCTGGAGCGCTTCTCGTCCGAGATATGGATGCACTGTTATAGCATCCACGCGGAGATAGTTGAATGCCATCTCCACGTAGCCATTGTTGGTGTTACCGATGTCAGCACGCTTGGCGTCGAGGATGACCGGTACATCAGGTGCGATGACATGAATCTCCACGATAGTTCGGTGAAGAGCAGCGATGCCATCCGCACCGTACGCCTCATAAAACGCGATATTCGGCTTGTAGGCGCAGACAATATCATGCGTTGCTTCCACAATCTTTTTGTTGAATGCAACAATAGTATTAGCAAAATCTACCTCGCAATCATGCCTTTTTCTATGCATGGATTCGGGAATTTTGCCGAACTCGCTGTCGAGTCCGACGCAGACAAAATTTCCTCGAGACCATTGAGCCTCGAGCATTTCTCTGAAGTTTCTTTTCATGTAGCCCTCAATGAACAAAATTTGGCTCATGAATGAGCCAGGTTCTGTGGTTCGCAGTATTAAAATTGAAAGCTAAAAGCAAGCCAATCTACACATCCTTAAATACTGGAGTATTTAAGGATGTGTTTTATGTGGTCTGTTATTTTGTGGGCGGGAGAGGACTTGAACCTCCATTCCTTACGGAACCAGTTCCTAAAACTGGCGTGTCTACCATTTCACCACCCGCCCATGTGATATCGATTGTATTGGAATGTTTACTCTCGCACAAGCCGGCTGTAACGGATTACACCAAACTGATCTGGGAGAGATTTATACGAAGAATAGAGAAGTGATTGAACTGTTTTATTTATTTCTTCCGCTTGTTCCGGTTCGTGTTCGATATAGAGTATGCCGGGCGAGGCAAGATGTTTTGGCGCATCTGTAAGAATACGTTTGATTATTTCTATACCGGCGTTACCACCCATGAGTGCCTCGCGCGGTTCGTGTTCGATCACACTATCTTGTACTCGTTCTAATTTCTTAGGATCAATGTATGGAGGATTCGAAAGTATTACATCATATGGTCCATTAGCATTTTCCAACAAATCTCCGCCGAAGACTCGAGCGCGATTTGTATCTATCTCATTCTCTTTAATATTTTTCTCGATTGTTGCATGGTGGCGAACCTCTTTTTCTATAAAATCAACTTTTGCTTCTGGGATTTCTTTCAATACTGCTACGCCTATAGCCCCAGAACCGGCACAGAGATCTAATACACTGGCATTTGGTATCGATTTAATTTCTTCTATTGCGCGCTCTGTCCAAAATTCTGTTTCGGTGCGGGGGATTAAAGGTCGCGAATCTAGCCAAATTTTCGTATGTATAAACGGTACCCATCCGATCTTATAAGCTTCCGGTTCTTCAGACATTTTAATTTTGTGCGGGTACGGGGAATCGAACCCCGATCTCAACCTTGGGAAGGTCGCATTCTACCACTAAACCATACCCGCTTTTTGGCAAGTGCCCGGAGTGAGAATCGAACTCACACGACCTTGCGGTCACCTGATTTTAAGTCAGGGCTGTCTACCAATTTCAGCATCCGGGCTGGAGGCGTAGAGGGGAATCGAACCCCTGCAATAACAGTTTTGCAGACTGCTGCGTTACCACTTCGCCACTACGCCAA
>Ga0209542_10001388_pt1 | contig 57114 bp, 67 predicted proteins | sample RifCSPhighO2_01_FD_184028 | JGI IMG/M metagenome (GOLD analysis project Ga0209542, IMG submission 184028) | Soil microbial communities from Rifle, Colorado - Rifle CSP2_plank highO2_0.1 (SPAdes) (version 2) | ecosystem: Environmental > Terrestrial > Deep subsurface > Rock core/Sediment ... | reverse complement strand
GCTCGTCGGTTGCTTCAACTCCTGCAACCAGCTCCGCTTCGGTAACCGGCGCAACCTCCTCTACTTCTTCCTCCATCGTGGCTTTGTCTATTTTAACTACCAGTTCGTCGGGTTCGTGGTCTATCAGTTCCACTTTTTCTCTGTCGTATTCCAAATCGGAAATTTTTAGTCCTTCTCCTACTTCGGTTATTTTAGATACGTCCACCTCGAATTTGTGGGGTAAATCAGTTGGAAGGGCTTCCACTGTAATCTCGTTTAATAACTGTAAAACCAAGCCCTCGCCGCTTTTTATCAGTTCGTTTTTTTCTTCTCCCACTATTTCAACGGGAATGTCCGCCGTAATCTTTTCTTTTAGATTTACTTTTTGAAAGCTTGCATGAATAGGATTTCCGGTTACGGGATCTAGCTGTAAATCTTTTATTAATACTTTTTCGGATATGCCGCTGTGTTTTAAGTCCACCAAAGTGGTTTCTCCGGCTTCGTCAAATACTTTTACAAATTGATTGTAGTCTACGGTTAAAGGCAGTGATTCTACGCCTTTTGAAAACACAACTGCCGGAAGTTTTCTATCAAGTCTCAGTTTTTTTGATTTTTTTCCGAGTTGGGTTCGGTTTTCTGCAGCAATTTCCATAAAGATTCCTTTTCGAGCAGTTTGTGCAAATTCAGCAAATCATCATAACTTACATTTTTAGCAGCCAGAAATTTTTTGATTTCGTCCGCTTTTAAGTCGGTAACTATCGGAGTTGTTCCGGTGCCGGCAGTAGTAATTGTCACCATGCTTTCAGCTTGGCATTTAGGGCATATCGCGTGCGCAATTATAGCAATCGGCGCTTCGGATATTGTTACCAGCTTTGCCCCTTCTAAACTCGTTCCGCATTTGTAGCAGTATGTTCTTTCTAAATGTTCTTTTATATATCGGTTTTCAAACATTTTTTGGGCTTTCCAGCGAAGCACGTGTCATTGTACCATTTTGCGTATTCCGGTCAAATTTTATGCCGCGGTTCAAATTGCATTTTTGCGATTGTGTAGGGTTATTTTAATATATTTTCGGTGTTTTGTCTTGTGTTTTTTCCGGTGAAAATAGAGAAAGGAGGGTTGAAAAAAGAGTGGCTTTGGGTAATATGACTATAGGGCGTGAGCACCGTATTACTATAAGTTTACATAGCTAGATATATTGCCGCTACAATAAAAAGGTGATTGTGGATAACTTATGGAAAAACTTTTAAAACTTATTTTTCCTGAAAAATGTATATTCTGTGGGCAATTCGGAGACGTTTTTTGTGTTGAATGCCTTAAGAAGTGCAAAGTATTAATGGACAGCTTTTGTATTGTCTGCGATAAAGTGTCAATCGGAGGTTCTACGCATGAAAAATGCATGGATATACAAAACACACAGGAATCTGTACACAGGCTAAATTTAATATTTCCGTCCAGGCTTATAACACTTTTTTCATATGAAGGAGTAGTAAGGGAGTGTATAAAACGGGCTAAGTTTTCGGGCAGAGAGTTTTTGGCATTTAAAAGGCTGGCTCAATTCGGTTGTACATATGCGGTTAAGCTTGGCCTGGATTTTAAAGATTTTATTGCAGTTCCTGTTCCTGTAAGTTCAAATAGAATGAGGGAAAGAGGGTTTAATCAATCGGAAATGATTGCCAAAATAATATGCGGAAATTTTAAAATAAAAATGGGTACTTCTATTTTAATTAGAAAAAAAGATACTCCGCATCAGACAACTTTTGACAGAGAATCACGATTTAAAAATGTTGAAAATGCTTTTAAAGTGAATAAAAAAGTAGAGGGTGTAAATATATTGTTGGTGGACGACATCTGCACTACCGGAGCAACATTCCTTGAGGCATCTAAAGTGCTGATGAATGCTGGTGCCATAAGTGTTGAGTGCTTTGCTCTAAGCAAAAAGCTGAAGGTTTAGTTTGAAGTTGTTCTAAAGTATAATAGCCCTGTCGCCCCAAAGTAAGTAATGGAGGGTTAGCCAAGTGGTTACGGCAACGGTTTGCTAAACCGTCACGGTCTAAAAAGCCGTGCGTGGGTTCGAATCCCACACCCTCCGCCATATTTATACTCTCTGTATATTAGGTTACAATTTTTATATGAAACTCAAGGCAATCGTACTAGTATGTTTATTAGTCTTAGTAGTGGTAACTTACTATTTCTCGCAGCAATATACTTCTAAAAAAAATTCAAAAACTGATAGTAATCAACAAATATCCAAACCATACTTAAATACTAGAAAGCTATATACCCATGAACAAGTGTCATTTAACTACGATTCTTCTTTGTCTGTGAAGATTGCAGGTGACTTTGATAACAGTTTATATAAGCCGGGAGATATAGTAATAGAAAACCCAAGTTCAAATGCATGTTTTGAGTCTTTTAACCCAACTGTAGTTATAAGAATTCATTCAAATAATACATCTGCAAGTCTAAAAGATTTTATTAAGATAATGCACAATTATAAAACTATGGCGGGTGATAAGTATGTATATGATATGTTTACTGTGGATAACTATCTAGATGAAAATACTTTTGAATATGAAGGGAGTATTTGGGAGATGCCTATGAAATATTATGTTTTAAGGAAAGGTGCTACCTATGTCCAACTGTTTCTGTACGGTAGTTGTAGTGTTGGTGGTAGTTATTCAGATCAAGAGGAATATGAGTTTTATAAGCTGGTGGATTCTTTGAAGATTAGTTGATCTTTATTGAATTGAAAGTTCCAAGTGCGTCCCACACCCTCCGCCAGTTAGAACACAGAATTTATTGTAAAGCAAAAAAAATTTACCGGTATTAAATTAAACTAAATATCTAATGTTAGACAAATTGTATAACATGTGTTATGTTATAAGTATGAAAAACGATAAAATTAAAAAAGTTACCGTAAGAGCCCTTCAACATAACTTAGCCGCCTATCTGGAAATGGCAAAAGCAGACCCCATAGTTGTTACCAAACATGGAAACGATGAAGTTTTAATGATCAATCCTGTAAAGTATCACTATACTGAAAAGACAAATAAGCCGTACAGAGTAAAGGATACAAAGTTTGTAGGCATGTATAAAGATAGAGAAGACTGGAAGGGACTGTCTAACAGTGACGTAACTAATAAGTTAAGAAATGATTCCTGGTATGGCAAGTAAGTCAGTAATTCTTGCAGACACATCCATTTTGATCGGTTTGCAGAGAGGTGATCCGAAGATTATACCTCAGTTTGATAAAATTGCAGACTCTATTCACATATCGCGTATTTCGACATGTGAATTAATCTATGGTTCTAGAGACAAAAAAGAAAAGAATATAAATAAGACCTTTTTGAGCAACTTTCCAATAATAGAAATCAATGAAGACATATCGCAGTATTCCTATATTTTGCTGGATAAATACGGTTTAAAAAATAGATTCGGAATAGCAGATTCTTTATTAGCTGGTACTGCAATAATAAACGATCTCGCTTTTTGGACCGGTAATACGAAACATTTTCGAGTAATTAAAGAATTAACTTTTTATAAAAGTTGAATTGGTTTTTGTGAGAAAATTTCCAGTACCGCCCCACCCCATCCGCCAGATAAAAATACTACAATTCCTTCAAAATATATCCCTTATTCTTAACGGTAATAACAGTATAAAAGTTTTTAATTTTGGTTTTTAGTCGCTGAATTGCTTTATATATTGCCCACAAAGAGTATGTATCCGGCGTCAATTTCATTAATTGTGCAATTTTTTCACGCTCGACCAATGTGTTTTTGTTTTCCACCAATATCGCCAAAATACGGCGTTCCCTATCCGACAAGTCTTTCATAAAAAACCCGTAACCTTTTGCATCGAATTTTTTTAAATAGTGTGATACTAGTTTGGAAAATATTTCGCCTTTGTCGTTAAAAATCTGCAGCCTCCTGCAGATCTCCAATGGCTCTTTAATTACCACTTTGGCGATATCGTTGACCCTTGCCAGCAAAGGCGGATATTGGAGCATGTGGTCGATAAAGTTTAATGAATCAGTGTCGTATTCGGTTAAGTAAAAACAGATATAAAGTATCAGCGCAGGATTTCCTCCGGATAGTTCGTGTATTTCCTGTATAAGACGTAAAGGGATATTCCAGTTGTATTGCTTGTTGTTTATCAAAATGATTCTTTCGGTTCCTTCCCTGTCGAACGGCTGAACTATTAATGTTTTTGTAAATAAAGCGTATGTTTTGTAGTCTTTTGCGTAATCCAAATTTAAAATAGAATAATTGGCGATGGTTAAAAATACAACGCTGTTCGGATTAATACCGCCGATACTGTAACAGTACTGCAGAAGGTTTTTGTCGATATTTGCGCTGACCCCTTCCAGAATTATTACCAGCTGGTTTTCTTTAGTTAGGTGTTCAATATAAGATTGTATGTCCGCATAGGGCGGACACTCAAGCCTGCTTTTAATTTGATCCCGGTAAATATCGGCGTTTTTTGACAGAAGTTCTAAATTAATTAATACGGTTTTTATTTTAGGGTATTCCTGATTGAGGATTAATTGTATGAATCTGGGGAAGTATGATTTACCGAATCCGGGAATTCCGGTAATCACAACACTAATGCCGTTTAAAAGAGATTCAAGCGTTTTATCTGTAATCTGTCCAAAGTGATATCTTGGTAATTTAGATATAACTTCTATCACGGTAAGAAAAATAACACGAAACAACCATAAATGTCCAATTACAGTCCATCTTGCATTAAAATTTGGTCAAGCCTAAAAAAACAATTCTTATTAAACTTTCAAATACGGAGCAACGAAAATATGAATTATTTAGTATTGGATTATTTATGGTCAGATAAAGTACCTTATCTGGTTTTGTGTGAGAAAGCTTCTAAGTACATCATCCGAAGAGAGATTAATAATCTGGCATTCAGCTGGAACGTGTCTTCCTACAGAAAATGTCCGGGTTATATGAACCTTCTGACCGGAAAACATTTTCTGTGCACTGAAAATACCGATATGACCGGTATGGAATTCGAAAGGTGCAAAAGCTGTGAAGTAAAAACAGGATTTAGAGACGGATTTGTTTTCCATATAAAAGATATAAATAAAACTGCCCAAAAGTATTTTCAGCATGAACATTATTTATATCTGGCGTTTTTTTCTCCGAACCATTTTAAAGTTGGCACTACCAATATAATAAGAAAGTTTGATCGTCTTTATGAACAGGGGGCTTATGCTTTTTGTTTTTTTGCATCTGCCATAGGGCTTAAAGTAGTTGAAATTGAAAGGTATATTTCCGGACATTTTTATATACCCGAACGGCTGACAAACAAAGTAAAATTTGAGTTGATTAAAAACAATATACAACCCCCAGACCTGCTTGAGTCATTAAAGGAGAAACACAGAGTAGTTGCGGCGGTTTTGGGCGCCACTGAATTTAAAGAATATCTTTGGGAAAAGCCGGAGTTTAACATAATACAAAATTCTCAAGTTTTAAATTCAGAAAATATCAGAAACTGCAGTCTGCTTGATGACTTTTCACAGATAAGCGGAACCGTTTTAGGAGTTAAAGGCTCGTATATTATATTTGAAAATGCCGGAAGCTTATATGCAATAAAAGGCAGAAAACTTGTGGGAAGAACTATAGAAGAACTTAACAACGGTACTTATATAGTTGTGGATAAATATCAGTTGAGGTTGGATATTTAGGTTTTATTTATAACGGTCAGCCAGTTTACCCTCGTAAATATAACCGGGTTTTTCATCTATATTGCTTCTGGGGTCGGCCAGTAAGTGATCTCTTCTATCCCTGAGAAAATCTTTAACGTTTACCATGGCTTTATCTTTTTTGTCAGAATCTTCGCTGTCCAAGTCTCTTACCCATCCTCTTAATACCTCTTCATTCTGTCTATATTTTCTGGCCGGTCCAATTGTGTTGTCACCGTCTGCCTCTGCTTCTTTTGCATATATATCTGCCATGAGTAAAAGATGTTTTTTGCGCTCCTGTCTGTAGCTGTAATCATCAATGTAATCGTGGTCCTCATCTGCTGATGAGAGTGGAATACCCACCGGTCTTTTGATTGACGTTAAACTTCTATCCATTTCAACCAGTTCTTCTTTGAGCCTTTGAATTTCCTGTCTCCTTCTTTCGTGAAGTACGTGTTTCCTGGTTTCTCTCAAGTCTTCATATATTTCCGGATCGTCACCTACAGAACTCACTCCAGACAGTCTTCTTGCCATTTCAATATAATCCTCTGCTCGTTGCATTTGCGATTTAAAGGCGTGTGATTCATCTTTTACGTTTAGAGCAACACCTGCAGCAAATTCTCTTGCTTCGTCTTTAGTTTCCTGAGCTAATGCTAAATAATAATTGGCTACATCTACGGGGCTTAGATTTTCTATTGCTGTATCACTAGGAAGGTTTGCCAGAATTTCATCAAAAGCAGAAACTACTTCTTGTGCTGTCATGTCTTCGTAGGTTGACCTTGATAACATACCAAGAGTTTAATATATAAATAAAAATTGTAAATAGTTTCAAATGGGCACATCGGAATTCTTCGTAATTATTTGCACTAAAACCAAAATTATGTACAATTAATTCAAATATGAACCTTAGAGATTTAGCAACATACGTAGGTGTTACCCCTCCAAAAAAAGATGAGGCGCCTGTTCAGCCTTCTACGCCGGTTCAGGCAACCACTCCGGAAATGCTAGGAGAGAAAAAAGTTTTGTACGAATGGGAATCTTCTTCAAAGCTGGAAAAAAGATCCTGGGACCCTAAAATGGTCAGGACCGGAGTTGTGATAGGGGTAGTTGTAGGGCTTCTGCTGTTTTTAATGCAGGAGTTCTTTTTAATTCTGGTTGTAGCAAGCGTAATATTTATAAGCTATATTTTGTCAAATTCTCCAATGGAAAATGTGAGGCATGAAATAAGCACCCACGGAGTAAAATCCGCAGATCAGCAGTTTTACTGGTATGAGCTTAAGCAGTTCTTTTTTACAAACACCACTGACCCCCAACTTTTGGCGATGGATACAAAAGACAGACTGCCCGGCAGATTGTTTTTCGCTTTCAGACCCGACGAAAAAGAGAAACTAAAAGAACTTGTCTCACTTTATTTACCTTATCTGTCCGAAGAACCGACTACCGTTATAAACAAAGCCTATTACAGCCTTTTAGACAAATTCAATTTTGAAGGCAAGTAAGTTTTTTCCAAGCGAAAATTTTATAGGGGTTCTTCTCGCGGTTTAGGTGTTTTGACCGTTCGTAGGGAAGACTCCCGAAAATACTACTTTTACAATGTATAATGAGCAAGTCTATGGTTTTGCCTTTTTGTGACTTGTGCCCGTAGTTCAGTGGATAGAACGCGACGTTGCGGACGTCGAAGTCGGGGGTTCAATTCCCTCCGGGCACGCCATAAAAACAATTGACTATAATCACTATAAAGCCAATAATTAAGCCGTTAAACCAATATGCTTTGCAAAAGATGCAATAATTTAATACCTGACGATTCGACATTTTGCAGATATTGCGGAGAGAAGGTTGCAACAGAGGCTGTTCAGACAACTAATACCGCACCAGTAGAATATGTACCTTCCAAAAAAAAGTCGCATAAAGTTCTTATAATCTCGATAATTGTTTTCTTTATAGCTTTAGTAGTGGTGGGGGGTATAGTGGTGGTAGGAGTAATGTTGCCTAATCTCACAAATTTTGTGGCGAATAATCCCGAAACTAAGGAGAAACTGATAAAGGAAACAGTTAAGCAAGTTAAAGCTACTGAAAAACTGCCTAGCAAACTTGATGACGTAACAACATGGGTTGATGTAACAGCTCAGCCGGATGCGATTAGATACCACTATGTTCTGGATGGTTTGGATACTTCTCAACTTTCAAATGAATTTTTAAAAGATTATTTGCGCGGTGCACTTTGTAATAGCCAGGGGAGTACTTTACTGAAACTGGATATTAATATGGAATATTCATATACCGTTAAGGGATCGCAGCAAAAATTCTTTGTAGTTATGACTAAAGATGACTGCGGTTTTTAATTGAAAACTTTATGTAGTGGTATAGTTGCCGGCCCCTGTTTCACATTTCCCTCAACATCATATCTTGAACCGTGGCACGGGCAGTCCCATGTTTTGTCGGTAGTATTCCAGTTTACCTGACACCCCAAATGTGTACAAACAGGAGAAAGCTTAATTATTTCGCTTTCGCTTTTTTTGTAGGCTGCAACCTTTCTATTATTAATTTCAACAATGGCGCCTTCTCCAACTTGAACATCACTTAATAAATTGTCGGCTTTCTGATAGTTTTTCAGAAAATTTTTAATGTATGTAATAAAAGAGTTCATTGCTAATTATTATACTTTATTTTTTAAATTTATATGAGAGTTTCTACTTCATTTTATAAGGCAGTCATTAGTGCATAATACACCCTATAGCATTAGACATTTAATCTTAACCCAAGTATAATACCTACACATAAATCTATTTTTCAGGAGTAGGTTAAGCAAGCAATTTCTCCCTCTCCTGAAAAGGAAAGGATAAGAGAAATGGCTTGCGAGATGTGTTGGCACCCCGAGGCATCCTCGCACAACGAGGGTTGCCCTCTTTCTGGTGGAAGCCAGGAGGAATTCGATCGCGGGTGGTGTGTGGCTTTGGAAGGCTACGTCCTTCTGTGGTATGAGCTAATGCACTATTCGGCCTCGTTTCAACTGGGATATCGTGCCGGCAAGGCGGAAATCAACCACCTTGTTGACGCAGCAGTCGAGAGGAGGTTTTACGACGAATAAGGGAATGCCAACAAAAAAAGCCCGATCCGGACAAAACATCCGCCTGGACCGTGCTTTACCTAAGCAAATCAGCTAAACTGGTTTATTTAGGACAAGAAGCGACTCGGAAACGGGTCGTTTTTTGTTTTTACTAAAGGATAATTTTTCACTCTTGAAACCCCCCTCAAATTGATGTATAAAAATAATAGTTTCGTATTATCTTCGGTATATGATACAGGATGTAAAAGCGCCTATAACTGCATATTTGGCTTATGAACATAGAACAAACAGGGTGTTTCCCTTTTTGCTTAAGTGGGACGGAAGAAATTATAAAGTTCAGAGTTTGGATTTTCATTATACGTACAAAAATGGGGCGGTTTTATACCACGTTTTTTCGGTTTCCACAGAAACATTGTCATTTAAATTGGTCCTGAACACGGAAAATCTGTTTTGGACCGTGGAGCAGATAACCGATGGTCTTCCCGAATAATCTGGCATTTAATCCTAAAAGCCCTACCATAATGCACGTTGACCTGAATTCGTGTTTTGCCACTATTGAACAGCAGGCGTATAAAAAATTCCGCGGAAAGCCGCTGGCCGTGGCCGCGTATAAAACGCCCAACGGGTGTATAATCGCCCCTTCCGTTGAGGCTAAAAAACTGGGCATTAAAGTGGGGATGAGGGTTAAGGACGGAAAAATGATCTGCCCTGAGCTCATTGTGCTGGAGCCGGACCCGTGGAAATACCGCAACGTTCATCTTAAATTAAAAAATATTCTGTCCACTTACACCGAAAACTTAACTCCTAAATCTATTGATGAATTTATTCTGGACCTTGAGGGTTTTCCGGCCATGAAAAAAGGGATTGCAAATGTGGCCAGGGAAATAAAAGACAGAATAAAAAAAGAGATCGGAGAATGGATAACCGTTTCAGCGGGAATTGCCCCCAACCGTCTGCTGGCTAAAACTGCGGCGGGTTTAAAAAAGCCCGACGGGCTGGAAACAATTGATGCAACTAATTATTATGAGATTTATTCGAGGCTCGGGTTATACGACTTTTGCGGAATTAAAACTAACAACATTGTGCGGTTGAACAAAGCCGGCATTTACACCGTTTTGGACTTTTATAATGCGGCGCCGAAAAAACTTTATCTGGCTTTTCATTCCGTAATAGGCTACTACTGGTATATGAGATTAAAAGGGTGGGAGCCGGACGACGTGATTTTCGGAAGGCACAGCTTTGGAAATTCGGTTGCGTTGTATAACCCGCTCTCAACATCTGAAGAATTATCTCCCGTCCTTATGAAGCTGGTTGATAAAATGTCGCGCAGAATGAGGCGCGCCGGTTTTGTTGCTCGCGGCGTGCATGTTGCCGCTCTTTACCGCAACGGCACCCACTGGCATCACGGAACAAGTGTTGAAGATAATCTGTTTGCTTTGGGAGATATTTATAAGATTGCGTATAAAATACTTTGCCACTCCCCCTATAAACTTCCCGTGCACACGCTGGCGGTTTCCTGTTTCAACTTGATTAAAAGCAATTACAGCCAGCTGGACATGTTTGACGATGTGGGAAAAAAGAGGAGGCTCACTGATGCCACGGACACAATAACCGATAAGTGGGGGAATTATGTTATTACACCGGCCCGTATGCTTGACGCTAAAAGCATTGTTAAAGACCGGATCGCTTTTGGAAATATTAAGGAATTGGAAGAATTTATAATTACGCAGTAGGATATAAATATGTGCGGAAGATATGTATTGGCACAAGTGAATTTGGAAGAAAGATTTCAGGCTTCTCTGGTAAAGGAAGGGCCGGTGGGACCGGGCGAGCGGTTGGACCGCGTGATTGAAGAAAATTATAACGCCTCCCCGTCGCAGGTAATGCCAACGATTACCAGGAATTCGCCGAATAAAATTACCTTCATGAAGTGGGGCCTAATTCCGTTTTGGGCAAAAGATCCAAGAATTGGTTTTAAAATGATAAACGCCAGGGCTGAAGGTATTGGATCAAAACCGGCGTTCAGGGAGCCTTTCAAAAAAAGGAGATGCCTGGTTCCCGCGTCGGGATTTTACGAGTGGAAGCGGATTAATTCCAAGGAGAAAGTGCCATATTATATTTTTTTAAAAAGCAGGGAGCTGCTGGCTTTTGCCGGATTGTATGATATTTGGAAAGACGCGGAAGGAAAAGAAATAAAATCGTTTACGATAATTACAGTAGAGCCGAACAAAGCGATGAGCGAAATTCATAATAGGATGCCGGCGATATTGAAGATGGAGGATGAGCAAGGTTGGTTGGACCAGGAAGCTCCTATAACTTTGCTGCAGAAAATGCTCAAGCCGATTCCGGATGAATTAATGGATTATTATGTTGTGAGTATTAGTGTGAATAGTCCCAGAAATAATAATAGTGAGCTTTTGAAGAGGGTTTCTTAATGATTGAGTTCTTTTAAACTAAATATTGTACCCTATAGTATTGATAAAAGCCAAATAATAACTTATAATCCTGATAACTTTAAGAAAGGAGGCCAGAAATGGCTCATAGATCAGGTGGAAAGTACGCTGGGTCGCACTCCACTCTGATGAATAGTGCGACAACAATAGCGGACTTTCTCGAGAGGAATGGGGATATAAGAAGAATATCTCTAGGTCTTATAAGAAACCATTCCGGGGGAGGAGGAGCTCGGGTGTTAAAGATGCTTGACGATACCGGATGTGTTCTCCTTGTTGTATCGCAAGGAGGTTCGGTACAGCAGATCCGAATATATTCGGACAATTCCCAGAAAGTGAAGGATGGTTTAGCCAAGTATGCCAGGGGAATTGGCTGGAAAGTCAGGTTCGGAAGCAGGATTTAGCCGCACCTATAGATGTAAGATTCATTGGTGCGGCTTTCGTTATAAGTTCAACTTTCGGTTTCCGCAGATTCAACTTCATTCGGTTCTGGCATCTTCTCTTTTGTAGCGTTTGCAAGGTCTATTCCCGATAATGTTCTGGTGCGATCCAAATTCAAATTAAACACACCCTCGCGGTTTGTTATTGTGCCGGGATAAGTCATATTTTCCAGTCTTTTAATAACATATAGTGCACAAGCTCTTCTTGCTTCTTCAATTAATTTAGGGTCTCTGTCGCTTGCGAACATTTCTATAGTCCCTTCTTCTGATTCCGGGTGTAGAACCAAAAGGGGATTTTCAGGTCCTCCACTTACTGTTACACGTTCAGCGAGCATAAGTGCTCTCAAACCATTTAGCAATTCTAAGTCGGGAAATTTTCCGACTTCGTATCCACCTTCGGTTTTTATCGTAGAGGCAGCGTATAAAGCACCCATCAACTCATATACATGTTCCTTTGTAAGACCTTTAATTTTACCTTGTTCAATAAGAGCATTTAATGAGGCTGCTAACTCGGAAATACCTACTGTAACTGCGGGCTGAGCCTCCATTACTACCTGCAACTCGTCTACAATTTCGGGATGTAATTTTATACCTGCTCTTTCGGTATATCTTGTAAAGGCAGCATTTACTGCATCATAATTAGTTACCAACGCAGGCTGGTCATTTAAAGTACCCTTTTCGAGCGGAGGCATACTAAGCAGCGCATCAACAAGTTCAGATTCATTCTCTTTAATTTCGGTAAAAAGGATTCTTCGGGCTTTGGCTTCGGATATTTTAGAAGCTGTTTCTTCGTGCCATATTATTGCTTTGTAATGAGTTTCGTATAAAGCTATAGCTAATGATGTTGACTCTCTTTGAAGCCTTCTCATTGCCTCTATTGTCTGGGTCGTAAGTGCTTCATTAGGAAGTTCATCCGTAACAGCAATTGCAAGTGCTTCCATTCCCTGGGCAAGAGCCAAGAGCCGATGCGTATCTACAAGAAATTCCATATCATCTTTAAGACCCCTCACTTTTAATCGTGCTTCTACTGAAGCAATATGAGTAAATACATCAATTTCAGCAATACTTTCCTGAGTTGGTCTATCCGAAATAAATTTACGAGGGTCTTTAGGGCCAAAATCATTATTAAGCTTGTAATTAAAAACTGTACCTCTTCCTGCCAAAGCAACTGCCCTTGAAAAATCTTTTGCGCCTTTTTCAGTTAACTTTGGCTGTTCAAGCATCCGGCGCGCTATATGAGTAGCTACAGTTCCACGTTCAATTTCTTCTCTTCTTGGCTGTTCTGCGAAGTCTTTCATAGGTAATATTATTGATAACCGTTCTGCTTCGGCGCAAACTGCGTCCGCCTGGCTTATTTCCATTTTTGTAATAATAGCTGCAAGTTCCGGATGTGCTTCAAAAAAGCCGCTTCTAGACTCCATCCATGCTTTAATCTCTTCTTCTGGAGTGGATGCCTTAGCGGCGGAGGCTTCGGATCCTTCGGCAGATCCGGGATGTATACGGGATCTTAGGCTTGCTGCTATTGCTACTGCAGCGATACGAATGCCTGCCAGACGTCCCGATTTTGTTGGTGTGATAGTTTCGACAACATCAGTGGTTTCATCGTCGCTTCTTACTGCTTGTACTTCTTCTGGATTCCTTTCGCCCGGGTTTCCATCAAAAATGGAGTCAATAGATTCAGGCGGTCTTATATTAGTAAGAGTCATGATAAGTTAAATTATAATATATTTTTGATTAAACTTGAAATCTTTTAAATATATTCTGTGTGCTGATTTTATGATTCTTTATATGTGAGATTAGTTGGATTGTTGCGGACAGCTCGGTGATTACCGGCTTTAGGTTTTCGCCTTAGTCCATAGTTTTAGTTTTTTAGGGCGAACTTTGTTCATAGAAACGCACACCTTAGAAGCTGATAGATGCTCTGCACAAACAAGTACAGGGCGGCACCAAGCATGACCATCCACATTATCGGTCCTGCAACAACATATACGCGCTCTCTTACAAAGTTATTTAAGAGCGCGATGATCACCACTACCTCGATGATGGTGAATGTTATAAATTCAACCAGCTGCGCCGCTGTGCACACGGTCTTTCCCCTTTCTCTGAGTGTTATTTACTTATAAATATCACGAAAACCTTAAATAGTAAAACGTTATTTGTTATTACAGATGTTCGAGTTTTTAAGAATTCCAGCCGGAAATATTGTTTAAATGCGGGGTTGTAGGGATTTAGTCCGCCACTACATATCTGAATCTTTCATACCTTCTGTCTGTTCCCTCCTGACTGGTGAAAAAATCGGCAGAATCTCTTGCCGCCTGTATGGAATATTGAGAAGAGTGGCAGGCGTGGGCTTTTATTCTGGTTTCCAGATAATCGGTAACATCAATAAATACTTCATCCTCATGTCCGTAGGAATCCACAAATAAAAATTCTGTCACCGTATGCGAGCGATATTTAGAATCACTCAGGTGTTCCGGGAAAAATAAAATATCTCGGGCGTAAGGGTATGTTGCGTCAATTACATTTCTTCCGGTGTAAAGGTGGTCTCTGTGGTTGAACCAGTTAACATCTTTGGCAAACCTTATTATTATGTTTTCCGGATTGTGGGTTATAACAATATCGGGGTTGAATTCGCGGACTTGTCTTACTAGCATTTCTATTATATTCAAGTCGTTTGTAATCTGCCCATCTCCTAGATCAAGGTAAATGTTATTTTCATCCTTTATACCTAGAATTTTCATTGCTTCTTTATCTTCCTTCAGGCGGATTTTTTTGAGTTCTTCCTCGGAAACGTTTTCCTGTTTGGATCCTTTTTCCCCCATTGTCATTTTTACAACCCTAACTTCCCTGCCGGAAGCAACGAGCCGGGCTATTGTTCCGCCGCTATATAGTTCGGCATCGTCCGGATGGGAGAATACAATTAAAATTTTATTTTTGTTTGAAAATACTTTTTCAAAGGAGTCGATTGGATTGGTCATATGTGGTTATTTTACCTCAAAAAATATGTTTAGATAGTATAATTTTTGTATGTCTGGAAAACAAAGACATAATGTTGTACCGGGAGTGGCATGCTTTATCTTTATTGAAGACAAGGTACTTTTAATAAAAGCAAGCGAGGCTAAAGAATGGAAAGGGAAGTATACTCCTTTGGGAGGCCATATAGAAAAAGGTGAAAGTGTAATTGCAGCGGCTAATAGGGAAATTAAAGAAGAGTCAGGACTAACCGTTTTTGATACAAAGCTTAAGGGTATTGTACATGTTTCCGGTTTTTACGGAAAAGATATAATGCTGTTTGTAACATCAAGCAAGTCAAAAACAAAGGAAGTTATGTCTGGTTATGAAGGAGAGCTGGAATGGGTGAAGATTTCAGATCTGGATAAAAAAGATATTTTGGAAGATGTACGCCCAGTACTCAAACATATTTTAGAAATGAATCCAGGCGATATTTTTGTAGGAAGCAGTGAATTTGACGGTGTCGATAAACTCGTTTCTTTCGATGTAAAAATTAACTGATAGTCTTTTATTATTGTTAAACCCAAGCATATTTGCTATAAGTTTATTGGGTCCTGAGAAAGGATGGGAGAGATGGTTATTGTGGTAGATAGGACTGCTCCTTGTTTTGGCGAGGTGCAGGAGAATTGCGAGTCCTTCGAGAGATGGGTTCGCAAAGTTATTCAGAATTGGATAAGCGAACCTGTTGAGTTCAACTGGGTTCGCCCCCTTTCTGAGAGGGATGTACACCGCCCTCTAATAGTTTTGAAATTTCACTGGCCAGCTTGCGTATCGGAACCGAATGCTTTTGCATACGGACGCACCATTTTCGAATTACTCTGCAGGTCGGAGTATGAGGCGGACTTTCTGGTGTGTAGCAAGCCGGAGAGATAAATTCAGGATCCAAAAAAGAGCCCGTAGTTTGCCTCAAACATCGGGCTTTTTTCATACTAGTAAATATTTTCTAAAACGTAATGGATAGAAACATCTGCAGTTTTGAAAATTATTTTCCCAAACTTTCAAACATCTTCAAATATTTTTTAATCTCCGGCATTAAAGGGTTTTGAGGCCAAATCTTTTCCAGCGCTTCGGTCATTAAGCGCTTTTTTATTACTTGTTTTACATAAGGGGCATTAAAATGCTTAGCGAATATATCCTTGCCAACACGTTTGCTTTCTACAGCGTTGTCGCGGATATTATGAAGAATGTCGGCTGATTTTACAAATACACTATCTCTATCCCATTTTTTAACATTGTTTAATATAATTTGTTTTCTCTGGTCCCACGAATATTTACTTTTACTTTTTTCAGTGAGGTTTACTACAATTCTTGCCACTCTATTTCCGAATTCTTTTTCCAAGTATTTTTTAGTTATTTTTGTTTTAGTGGAATCTTCAATTACATCGTGCAGAATTCCGGCCGTAATTAAATCTTCGTCAGCTCCCGCGCGGGCTAAAATTAATCCCGTTATTAATAAGTGGGTAATTACCGGAATGGTTGTTCCTTTTCGTACCTGTGCGCCTTCTATTTGATGGATTTTTATAGCGAGGTCAATGGCTTTCTGAATCTTTTCCGAAAAGATCATTGCATTATGTTAACGCTGGAATCATATAAATAATAGACATTACTACTCCGCCCCACATAACAACTGTTAAAAGCAAAGGCATGTCATTAAGCAGTACTCTTTCGGGAGATTCTCCTTCTTCTTTTTCATAAATTACATAAAGATATCGCGCCACTCCGTAAATTATGAAGGGAATGGTTACCATCATCCATTTGGGGCTGCTCAAAATTGACGGCAGAATAGATTTTAATGTCTGGCTCACTTTATCCGATGAGGTTTGGAAAGCAAAAAGCGCGTAGCTTATTATAGTAAATGAAGCCGACATCGAGATCATGCTGTCCAAAAGGCTGTCGGGGTAGTGCTTTAAAGTTTTGCGTGTGGTTTTTTCTTCGTCTGCTTCCGTAGGTATGGCGTGTCTTCTAAGTATTGTTTTTTCCGATCGTCTTTTTCCGAACGCGAGCAAAAGAGATAGACCAATAGTGGTTAGAATGAGCCACGAAGAAAGAGAATTACTTGTAGCGAATCCCCCTGCGAATACTCTTATTACAAAGCCGGTTGCAACAATCAGAGAGTCCAAAATAATTACGTTTCTGATCCAAAGTGAATAAAACAACTGCATTAAAATATAAGCGATCAATGCCACTGTAAAGTATGTTCCGATATTAGTTATGCTGAAAAAAATACTTCCAAAAATAAAAGCAGATGCTACCAGCCATGCAAGTACGGGCGAAAGTTTCCCCGAAGCAATAGGCCTGTTCTTTTTTATCGGGTGGAGCCTGTCTTTTGGTGCGTCTATTATGTCGTTTACCAGATAAACTCCTGAAGAAATAAAACAGAAAGCGATAAAAGCTTTAACACCCATTGTAAATACTGAAGGAACTAAAACATTTCCGGAAAAAACCGCTGCAGCGAAAACACTTAAGTTTTTGAGCCACTGCCTGGGGCGTATTGTCCGGATTATTTGATAAGTAGTATTGATCATAGCCTTATTGTTTGATGATACGGGGTTTATTTGGCAGTTGCAAGTTATTTACTTTTCTATTCTGTAACCGATTCCGTGGACTGTAATTATTAAGTTTTTAATCTGCAGCGCCTTTCTCAGGCAGCTAATATGCACCTCTAAAGTATTAGATTCTCTGTAGTCTTCCACTTCCCATAAACTTTCAATTAATGCATCTTTTGTAACTATGGTGTTTTTGTTAACAATCATATATTCCAGAATCTGATACTCTTTCTTTCTCAGTTTGATGTTTTTTTTGTCTTTAAATACTTGTTTGTTTCTTAAGTCGACTTCTATGTTTTTTATCCGCACAATATCTGTGTAGTGATTCAATACTTTTCTTCTCATAACAGCTCTTATTCTGGAGTTTAGTTCCTGAATGTCGAAAGGTTTTTCTATGCAGTCATCGGCGCCGTTGTCCAGTGCCGCACACGGTGAGGTTTTTTCGCCTTTATTTATCATCATAATAATCGGTGTGTCAATCTGCTTATTTCGAAGCATTGTGCAAATAGAGACTCCGTCCAAGTCGTTAAGTATTAAGTTTATTAGTATGGTATTGTAGTTGATCGTAAGAGCAGTGTGCAGCCCGTCCTTTCCTGAATTTTCTATGTCAACAATATAACTACATTTAAGCAGCAAGTTTAATGTTTGTGTGAATTCACAGTCCTGGTCTATTATGAGTAGCCGCATTTGCCTGTTCTTGTCGTCCAAGAGCAATTTTTTATTTATAAAGAATAGCATTCTAAATTAAATAATTGTTAAATCTTATTGTAAGCACAACTTATTAATTGAAATCTGTGTAAATGATTAATTTAACCTGTTAAAATTGACTTACTGCCATGAACGTCTTTGCCGAACTTAGTCTCATAATAGTTATTGCCACGGTTATTGCTGGCGTAATGCGAGTTTTAAAACAGCCTTTAATAATGGGGCACATTATTACAGGAATTCTGGTCGGCCCTTATTTTTTAGGAATTTTTATTCACAAAGAAACGGTTGAAGTTTTTTCTCAGCTTGGCATTTCAATACTTTTATTTATAGTCGGTTTAAGTCTTTCTCCCAAAATAGTTAAAGAGGTTGGAAAAATCTCTATAATCACCGGTTTAAGCCAGATAGTTTTTACTACGTTTTTCGGATTTTTAATCGCTATGGTTTTTGGTTACAGTTTGATTTCTTCTTTTTATATTGCAATCGCGTTAACTTTCTCTTCTACAATAATTATTTTAAAACTTCTGTCCGATAAAAAAGACATTGAAAAGCTTTACGGGCGGATTGCTATTGGCTTATTGCTTGTTCAGGATTTGGTCGCAACAATTGTTTTAATTGTAATATCCACTATTTCCGGTGGAGACAATGCAGGACTGGAAATTCTGTTTACCGCATTAAAAGGTCTTGCAGTGTGGATAGTATTTTCAATTGTCAGTGTTAAAGTGCTGCCTAATCTCAGCGGCTTTTTTGCTAAGTCGCAGGAATATCTGTTTTTATTTTCTATCGGCTGGGGTTTTGGAATGGCTTCTCTTTTCAATATATTAGGATTTTCGGTGGAAATCGGAGCTTTGGTGGCCGGTGTAACTTTATCTATTTCACCATTTGCACAGGAAATTAGCAACAAGCTCAAACCTTTACGCGATTTCTTTTTGATAATGTTTTTTATACTTTTGGGTTCTTCGGTAGAAATTTCAAATTTGGGATCTTTTATAGTTCCTGCAATAGTGTTTTCACTTTTTGTTTTAATCGGGAACCCGTTAATTATGATTATTATTACTGGTATGCAGGGCTTTAACAAAAAAACTAGCTTCAATGCAGGTTTGACAGTGGCGCAGATCAGCGAGTTTTCTTTAATTCTGGTATTGCTTGGATTAAAACTCGGTCACATTAATCAGCAAGTAGTGTCACTGGTTACACTTGTCGGTTTGGTTACGATTGCAGTATCGAGTTATTTAATATTGTATTCGGACAGGCTATATACTTATTTTGCCGGTTATTTAAGTATTTTTGAACGTAAAAAAACTATAAAAGAAGTTGAATCGATCGGAGTTTATGAAATAGTTTTGTTCGGGTGCAACAGAGTCGGGTATGACTTTATCCGCGCTTTCAAAAAACTCGGTTCGGCGTTTTTGGCTGTTGATTTTAATCCTGAAATAGTTGAAAGGCTGAAGGAGAAAAGAGTAAATGTTAAGTACGGCGACGCCGAAGATCCGGATTTTTTAGAAGAACTTGGATTAGAACATTCAAGAATATTAATTTCTACGATCCCGGATTTTGAAACTAACCTGTTTCTATTGAAAAAAGCCAAAGCAGCGAATAGGCATATGATAGTAATTTTGATTTCATACAATTTGGAGGAAGCTATAGAACTTTACGAACACCAGGCAACCTATGTGATAATGCCGCACTTTATAGGAGGACAGTTTGCCGCAGAACTTGCAAAAAAAGCTCATACGGATAATACTAAGTTGCTGGTGGAGCGCGAGGGCCACATAGAATATTTAAAAGAGCGCCGGGCTTTGGGTCAGGCCCATCCGAGATGGGAACACCATTAGTTTATGCTTAATAAAAAAATTGAGTTTAAAGGACAGTCATCATTAGTCATTTTGTTTTTGATCGTATGTGTTATTTCTATTGTTGCAGTTTTCTTTGTAGTTTTGCGGGATCGAGTACCTAATTTCAGAGAACCTGCTCCTCCGAATCCGATAGCTCCAAATCCTATAGAAGTTCCACCCGTGCTGCCGGACTCGACAGAAATAATAAATAATTTTGAAACACCTCCTTTAACTGAAAAATACAATTGGGAGCAGGCATACGCCGCAGAAGACGACTTTGATTTTTATATTTGGTATGACAATAGATATAAAAGAAATAGTAGAACCGGTGAAGGAGAAGTACAACAGCTAGAATTCAACGGAAGACTTAATAAAATTTCACTGTCCAAACTGGACAAAACCTCCTTGTTTGAAGGATACAATGTATTTGTAGAAACTTATATAAACGAGCTTAAAAAACTTGGCTGGGAGGAAAACACTAGCTACGGTGATTATTTCATAATGGGTATAAATGCCGATGGTATAAACGCGAAAGTCAGAGGTTTGGTTAAAAAGGAAGAGGAATATATTTCTACGGTTGTGGTTGCGGCGAATTACGAAAGTAACTTCAGCGAATCTCCTGAAGAGGGTATAGTAGTAAACTGTCCATGTGATCTAACTTTAAAAGTTTTTATGGGAGATCCGCTGAACCTTGACCTTTTGAGCGGTAATTAAAATGAAATTTTTATATTTTTTTACTTTGGTATAATTTTATGGACATTATCCCCATACTGATTGGCATAATTTATAGTTTATGAGTATTAAAAACAAAGGTTATTTAGAATATTACTCTACGATATCTGAACTAAAGAAGAATCTAAAAAACCAGGGTTCTTATTACTTTCACTTAGGTAAAGGTGATATTGATCGAAAATATTTTCCCACACCCGAATGTTTGTTAGATAAAGTCAAATCAGCATTAGACAAGCAGTACTATAAATATTCGCATCCTCTGGGTAGAAATGATACTAGAAATCTGCTTGCTTTTTATCACAACTTATTAACAAAAGGCGAGCATTATTCGTCTGGAAACGTGGCACTGCTTATTTCTGCAACAAGTGGATTAAACGCTGTGGTAAATGTATTAAAAAAAAAAATCGGGTTAAGGAAGGCCCTTATTACCAGACCGTCATTTATAAATTACAGACATATTTTTGAGAAACTGGATGTAGAATTGGTAAAAGTAGATGCTACCAGAGAAAATAATTTTAGCCCTTCGTGCGAAGATGTAATTTCGACGTTGGAGGATAATAGGGATATTAGACTAGTAGTAATATGCAATCCGAATTTTCCCTTCGGAAGGTTCTTAGAAGTGGAATGCTTTAGAGATATTTTAGACTATTGTGAAAGTAACGGTCTAAAGGAGTGAAGAAAATATCTGTTTTAATATCGAGTCTCTCGTATAAAGCCTTAAATTTATATAAGGACTTGGGGTATTCAATTGTTGAAAAGAAACCTGTAGGTCCTGATAAATTTATTTTTTATCTTGAAAAGAAATCTTATTCATAGTGAACGAGTGTTGCGGTAATCTGATTGCTTGATATACTTTTTTTGCTGTTAACTGGTAAAATCATTTTGAATCCGAAGGTTGTTGAGAACATAATAATCGTATAGTTTTATTTACTAAGTATTTTTGGGCCTGTAGCTCACTTGGCTAGAGCGCCGCATTCGCATTGCGGAGGCAGCGGGTTCGACTCCCGCCAGGTCCACCATTGGCTTTAGTTTTTATTTATGAATGTAAGTTCACTACGCCATCTTTTACCATAAAAGTTCCCAGATATTTATTTTGCAAAGATTCTTTAATTTGTGATTCTTCTTCTTTTCCTCCTTGTACCAGTAAGAATACAGTCTTATCGGAATTATTTACTACATAAGAAATAAACTTTATGAGTCTTTCTCTCGTATATTGAACGCCTTCCTCAAATCCTTTTGTTGTTCTTTCTAAACCTTCGTCCAGTAAAACAACAGGAGTGGGTCCTGTCAGGTAATAAGCTGTTAAAAGTCGAGCTTGTTGACCTCCACTTAAGTTTTGTATTTCCGTATCTAGTACATGAAGCTCATTTTCTCTAAAAAGTCCGGATCTTATTAAAAAATCATCTAAGATTTTTTTGACACAAGAGTCTATATTTATTTGTTCTTCATTTTGTGGATCCTGTATGTTGTTTAATATGAAATCCTCATTACGCTCGTGAACGGCTGTGTCCAGTTCACAGTATTTTATTGTTAAAGCATTAAAGAATTCAGAAGATTCGTCTTTTAATAAGCGTGTTCTAAATAATTTTACAGGGGATGTACCAATAAAATCTATTTTTGACACCCAAACGTAGTTTATTAGGTCTCTGAGTTTCCAATAGTACATTTTATTTAAATCGTAATACTGCCCTTGTTTATCTAAAATTTGTATCTTTCCACTGGTTGGAAATATTTCACTGCCAATAATACTCATAAATAATGATTTACCCTCTCCAGAGTCTCCTGCTACAACATATAGTCCTTGTTTAAGTTTAATCTCAAGATCTTTTATTTGTAATAATTCCCGTTCTATTTCTTCCTTTCTGTAAACGATATCTTTAAATTCAATTGAAATAGGGTTTGTTAGTTCTTTAGCATATTCAGTCTTGGGCAAAGTTAACGGCGATGGTACTGTTGTTTGCAGTTTTTCAAGGAAAGGTTCTAAATAATCCCATCTGGCTATCAATGCATAAGGTAGCTCACGCGATATTTCATGTATTTTTGAGTCTATATAAGATGTTATGAGAATGAATACCAGCAAGGATTTAAACTCAATTTGGATTTTTCCAAAGTGTGCAAAAATAAAAAACATTAATATTATAAATATATTTGCGTAAACGTTAGCAAACACTTTTGCAAAAGTCATCTTTGGCATGTTTGCATGCTTAATTGTGATATTTGGATAAGATGACGACTTTGAAACTTTTTGCAGAATATTGTTCTGTAAGTACTGATCCACGTTTTTGTATATTGTCTGCCATTTTCTATATAAACCGTCCATAATAGAAATGTAAAAAAAATGAGAAAAGGATAAGGTGATGAAAATTGCGAAAGTTACTAAATAGGGTAGTTCGTACCACTTATTTAAGAAATAAACAAATAATACTAGTGCGATAGTAAAAATAAACCAAATATGAGGAAATCTTTCCATTTGGCAAAAATATTTTATGTACATTCGCAAATTGTTCTTTTTGGAATATATCTCCGAGCCTGCATTTCTTTCTGTTATATATGCGCTTAATGAACTCGAGATAAGAGATTGGTGCAAGTAAAGGAAATCCTGCATGTAATTTGCAATCGCCATATTAATACCGTAAAAAATTATATTTACTATAAATACAGTTATATACTCTTTAACACCTCTAAATATAATTGAATATATAAGCATTAAATATAGAAAAAGTCTTATAAGTTCCAGAGCATTTTGGAGCGTTCTGGATATAACTATCTTTTTGTATATGTTTGCCAAGTAAGCTTGATTTTCAGGTTTAGTCAGTTCAACTATCTTGAAGTAAGAGTCTTTATCAATTTTACCCACACGTAGCAGGCCATTTTTCCAATAAAATTTCCAATCAATGGAAGATAGTTTGGTTTGTATTTTATTGTATATATAAATAAGCATAGTTTTAGGGGATTATAGCAGGTACATGCTAGTTAAATTCATTAAACTTGATATGTATAATAAGATTATGAAAAAGGTAGTTCTGGCATTATGTGTTATTTTATTTTTCCTGCTGATATTTGTAATTTTTAAAAGCGTCAATTATGGAAGTCCACTGGAACAAAAGAACGGAAAAAAGGAATTTCTTTCCGGGGATACGTGCGAAATAAAGTTGGAGAAGATTAATAAATGGATCGATGAAAAGAATTACTGCGAAACTGTTGATGATTGTCAGGTAGACGAGTCTCATTTTGGATGTCCGGTGGGTTGTTATCAACTGATTAATAAAGGTGAAGGCCTTGAGGATGTACAAGTAGCTTATAATGCATATGTAGAATCTTGTGGGGCGTGCCTATTTGATTGTGGTAGAACTCCAGTAAAAGACGAAGTTAGATGTGTAAAAAACAAATGTGTTGATAAAAGGTATATGGACGAACAAGAAAAAGAAGGTTCTTTCTGTGGTGGAATTGCTAATATACCCTGTCCCGAAGGGTTCACTTGCAGGTTAGAAGGTAACTATCCTGATGCGGGAGGGAAATGTGTACCTTCTAGTAAGACTATTGGCTAATATCCTTTAGATGGAATTCAATTCTGAAAGCTCTCTGCAATTTTAATAAACTCCCGCTCTGCATGTAATATTGCATTTACATTAACTGCATTTTCCAATCGCAGTTCCATGCCAACCGAATCCATTTCTCCCTTATCGCCTTTTGCTGTTTTTGTGATGCCAGTAAAAAAGTTTACTGCGTAGTTTTTTATTTCTTTTTTTCCACTTTTAATTATTAATATTAAAAAACTCTGATTGTTAATAATTACTATCTGCTCGCCTGAAGGCAGAACTTTTTCAACAAATTTATATTCAGAATCTCTGGAATCCTGCATATTTAACTTACCGGTAAGATCCAACAATCTAACTATGTTCTGATAGTGTTCGTGTAGTTCTTCTTCGTGACCAATATTATTTGCTTGTTCCGATACCCTTGTTCCGGGAAAAAGGAGTGTTGCGGGACTTCCAATGTATCCACCCGAACCGTCGTACGATTCATGATCCTGCTGTATCTGCGTATGAAGTTTTTTCATTTGTTCATCTGTTATACCTAAAGAATCTTTCATCAATTTAATTCTATTGAGACCGAAATTTGATGCATATAGTTCATCGGCTCTAATAATTCTTAGGGCTTCATGAATAGTCATTCCATATCTGGTTTCAACTTCTCTGATTTTGTTAATATTCATTGCGTCCAGGGAACCTTTTTGTTCTTCTAGAACTGCTCTAGCCTTGTTGTATAATTCGTCGGTTTCTTCGCCCATTATTACTCTGCTATCGCCATGGCCGGTTTCGTGCAAAAACGTATAAATTCCATTTAACTTATTTAAGTCTTTTCCTAAATGGATCGCGTTTTCTTCTAAGTCCAAAAATGATTTGCCAGTAGCTCCCTTGGAACCCTCATTAACAGTTACATAAGTGCTAATTGAGCCGGATTGAGCCGGGAACGAATTCATTAATACAAAAAGCTGTGGGTTCTTTGTTACCGCTCAATACAATTTTCTTAACATAATACACGGTGCTTCTGTGTCCCTTGTAAAATGGGGATTTTTGATCTCTAGCCTTTTTCTCTATAGTTTTAGCTTCGTCATATTCTAAAACTACATCAATGTTCATGTTGGGATTATCACCCATTTTTGACCTTAAATGGTAGTGTATTTTGCCTTCTGCGTCTGTAACTTTGTATGCCTCACCATGCCAAAATCCGGTAAGATCCTTTTCAAATCCCTCAGCATTTCCTGCCTCATTATTTATTGCTACAGCCTGTCTACCGGCTATTAACTCATCAAGATTGTAACCGACGGCATCTTTATTGCTTTCATATTTTACTTTTATATAAGAAAACTCTCCCCCTTCGGAAAAGTCTGTAAATTGTTCGGGAAATTCGGATTTTTTGTTCATATTGACGATATTTTATCAAATTGGCATGTTTTATTGAGGTGCCGCCCAACAGTAGTTGATTGTTGAGCGGCATATTCGGTTGTGGAATTAGCAGGTTAGCGGAAAAGCAGCGCTCGCGCTAATTTGTGTGCCCATGAAGCAGATTCCAACCTTTTTCCTTCTTCTTTGGCTTCCTCATTGCTGTAGTATGCGGCAGTCACTACAGCAAATGTTGCGTAGAGTATGAGGAAGGTCAGGAAAAAGGGTTCTAAGCTAACTCTCCACGTTCTGGTCTCAGAGAGACTATTCCAGAACGTCAAGAGAAAACCAGGGATTCCGAGGATGGATAACCCATTGGCCAGGATTCTGGCCACGTCATCCCGGATTGTACGCGTATCATTTTTCATATTCACGCCTCCCGAGAAGATATTGCCCTATAGTATAATTTATAAAGGTGTTTCTGTAAACGATTATTTAATAAAAATAATTTTGATCTTGATGATAAATAACCCAATAATATCTGCTATAATTCTTGCAAAGGTTAGTTGCGAAGAGTTGAAATAAGGGAAAGTTTGACCGGTTTACTCCCCCGTGGCCGGTCACTCTAGACGGCAGGAGTATCCGCCCCCGGTACCTGCCGCCAAATTCCCGTCGCTCGCGCAACTAGCCTTTCGCTTTTTTTATACTTTAATTTACACTCCCAGCTTAAAATGATACTATCTGACCTAGGATTTGCTTAGTTATGCCAACGATACGGCTGAGCCGTGCGGTTGGTTCCGTTTGCACTATGCTAATGATGCGACTTCGTCGCGCGTTGATCCCACTCCGATACGCCAACGTAGCTCAGGGGTTAGAGCGGGCGTTTCATAAGCGCTAGGTCGGTGGTCCGAGTCCACCCGTTGGCACCATAACACTAGGCGCGTAAAATTTACCGCCAAGTGTTCAATATTGATTGCCGGCAGGTAAAAATTGTATAATGCAATGCGTGTTCTAAGATATGCCCGAAAGCCTTGATATATGATTCAATATTTATTGAATATTAAAACTTTTATATACCTCTTTCGTGAAACCGTTTGGTGGCGTTAGTCGCCAAAACTGGAATTTCCCAATTTAAGCTTTGTTTGCTGGGCAGGTTACTGCTCACTTACACTCTCAAAGTAAATCTGTTAAATTAGTTATAGTGTCTTATAAACCTATAAGAACTGAAAGGATAAAAGTAATAGTTTGCGGCGGAAAAGATTGCGGCATAGCAAGAACATCTTAATGTTACAGACTAATTAATACACACTCATGAAAAAAAGAATATTAACCGGAGATAATCCTACAGGAAAACTTCATTTAGGCCACTATGTGGGTTCGCTGGAAAACCGCGTAAAACTTCAAAACGATTATAAAACCTTTATTATTTTGGCGGATATGCATGCTTTCGCCTACCCGAAATATATTTCCAACCCGGAAGTAGTAAGTGATTCTATTTTGGAAGTTCTCATGGACAACCTTGCAGTAGGGCTTGAACCCAAAAAAGTTACATTTTTCGCGGAGTCTGGGATACCGGAAATTTATGAACTGGGAATTATTTTCAGCATGTTGGTTACTCACAACCGAGCACTTAGAAACCCAACCATAAAAGATGAAATTCGCGAAAAGAGTATGGGCGACAATTACTCGCTAGGTTTTATTAATTTTCCCATTCTTCAGGCTGCGGACATTTTATGTGTACAGGCTGACCTGGTGCCGGTGGGAGAAGATCAGCTTCCGCATCTGGAACAGACAAATGAAATAGTGAGGAGATTTAACCAGCTGTATGGAAAAACTTTAAAGGAAATAGAAGGTATGGTGGGCAGGGTAAGAAGGCTCGTGGGAACCGACGGAAATACCAAAATGACCAAATCACTAGATAATTGTATTTACTTAGGCGACTCGGAGGAGGAATTGAAAAGAAAAGTAATGTCTATGTTTACCGATCCGAATAGAGTTCATTCTACGGATCCGGGAAAAGTAGAAGGCAATCCGGTATTTGTTTACCACGAAAACTTTAATTCAAACAAACAAGAAGTTGAGGACTTGAAAAACAGATATATGAAAGGACAAGTCGGAGATGTTGAAGTTAAAGAGAAACTGTTTAAGGCACTGAACGAATTTTTGACTCCGATCAGAGAAAAACGCGTTTATTATGAAAACCACAAAGACGAGGTTAAAGACATATTGGCTTTAGGAGTGAAAAAAACCGGGGAAGAAGCCGCGAAAACTTTGGAAGTTATCAAACAAAGGATGAAACTGCCAAGATTTTAATGTATAATTTCCCGTGTTGCGAGTTAAGTTGTAATTGCGTGCAGATAATATGATTTTATTTAATCAAAATAACCAGAATAATCAGAAAGACGACGAGAAGGAGAAAGCCGGCCAAAAAGAAATGCCTAAACACGGAAAACCCGGTTCCGCGATGAATAAAAAGATCAGCAGATCTCCTATAAATCCTCAGAAAATGTTTAAGCAGGCAAAAAATCCCCAAAGCATATTCAACAATATATTCTTTTACATATTTCTGATGTTGTTTGCCTACATTATTTTCAGTTCTTTTTTTCAGAATAATATAGGAACTGATAAAAAACCTATTTCCGATCTGGTCCAGCTTATTAATGAGGACAAGGTGCAGAATATAACTGTTGCAGGCGATTCCATTGAAGTACAACTTAAAGACGGTTCGGAATTTACAACCGAAAAAGAAACTTCTATCAGCTTTGACGATATTTTGAGCAATAACAATGTGGACAGGAGCAAAATCGCAGGCGAGATAAAAGTGGAGCACAGAGTAGGCCTGGAGGATATTTTGTCGCCTATCTTGATGATCGGGCTGCCGCTTCTATTAATCTATTTTATTTTTAGGCAGATGAGAGGTGCAAGCAGCGACATATTTTCTTTCGGCAAGTCGCGCGCCAAGCTGTTTAACAAAGGAATGTCCAAGATTAACTTTCAGGATGTTGCCGGAAATGAAGAAGCCAAAACCGAAATGATGGAGATAGTGGACTTTTTAAAGAATCCCGAAAAGTACAGAAAACTTGGAGCCCGAACACCCAAAGGTATTTTGCTAGTTGGTCCTTCAGGGGTAGGCAAAACGTTACTGGCAAAGGCAATCGCCGGAGAAGCTGAAGTGCCGTTTTTCAGTGTTGCAGGAAGCGAATTTATGGAAATGCTGGTGGGGGTAGGTTCTGCAAGAGTTAGGGATTTGTTTTTGATGGCTAAAGAAAGCCAGCCGAGCATGATATTTATAGATGAAATTGACGCGATAGGAAGGCAGCGGGGTATGGGAATAGGCGGAGGGCACGACGAAAGGGAGCAGACGTTAAATCAGATTTTAATCGAGATGGACGGATTTGATGTTAGAACGGATGTGATTGTAGTGGCGGCATCGGTTACAGGCGAAACTCCGGTTATGATAAGAAAAAACGGGATGGTTAGTTTAAAACCCATTTCGGAAGTAATAGATAGTTATTTTGAATCATTTGAAGAGGGAGAAGAAAAACCATCGTCTGATTTGGAAGCGTTGTCTTACAAGCAAAATGGAACATCAATTGTTTCCAAGTTTACAAGTGTCAGAGGTGTATTCAGACATAAGGTTAATGAAATATATGAAATAAATTACATCGGTGGAAAGGTGAGAACTACTGGCAATCACTCAGTTTTTATTTGGAGTGGCAATGCAGTTGTCGCAAGACCGGTGTCTACTCTTAAAAAGGGTGACGTACTGGTAGACATTACTCCTAAAAAGTTTGATGATTTAGAAAACGATAACGATGTTACTCTTTTTGAACGCTATATTAGAACATATCCGGAAAATAAGGAACTTACGCAAAGATATGAATATGTTATGGCTAACAAGGGAATAATTTCTCAAGAGAAGCTCGCCGAAGAAACAGGGTTTGCACAGACTACGATATCGTTATGGCATAGAGGAATTAACATTCCCAGAGGGTTAAGCAGAAATTATTATTTTGATGTTATTGATGAAGATATAAAAATTACACCTGATCTAATGCGGTTATTTGGATATTACACGGCCGAAGGATATGCAAGAAAAGAAATAGATTTTTGTTTTAATGAAAAAGAGGAAGAATATCTTGAAGATGTGCGAAAGTTAATGCTTGATAATTTTGGCCTATTGCCTCAAATGGAAAGAAGATCAACTAAAAATGCCGTTAATCTTATTTATCAATCTAAACCTATCGCGAACGTATTCAAAACCTATTGCGGATCCGGTTCAAAGAACAAACATGTACCTGAATTCTTATTCGAGGCCCCGTTTATTTACTATAAGGAATATTTAAAAGGGGTAGCTCGGGGAGATGGCCACATTGATAAAAAAGGAAGACTTGCGGTTACATCAGTGAGTAGGAGGTTGGTAACTGAGTTATTGTGGTTGAGCAGGATTCATGGTGTAAAAGCTTCGGTATCCAGTTTTGCGACTTTAGAAGGCAGGAGAATATCAGGCGGAAAGCCGTTACATTCTTCTATTGCATATAGAATACAATTTGGTAAATATTATAATCTTCTAAGCGATGAGGACAGAAAATATATTAAATACTCAATAAAAAAGCCGGTTATAAAAAGTATAGAAAAACTTCCTTATGACGGGTATGTTTATGATTTCTGCGGTTGTGAAAATGAAGCATTCTTCATTGGTAATAGCCCTGTTTTAGGTCACAATACAAACAGACCAGATATGTTAGATCCCGCATTAATCCGCGCCGGAAGGTTTGACAGAAAAATTACCATTCCTTTGCCTGATTTAAAAGACAGAGAAGAAATAATTAAAATTCATATGCGCGGAAAGCCGTTTTTGAAGGATGTCGATATTACCAAGATTGCTAAAAAGACGGTTGGGTTCAGCGGAGCCGATATTGAGAACATGTTAAATGAGGCGGCCATACTGGCAGCACGTGTAGGCAGGGTGGAAATATCCGCAGAGGATGTAGATGAAGCGTCACTGAAAGTGACAATGGGTTCCGAGAGAAAAACTTTGCAGTCGGAACAGGAAAGGAAAATAACTTCATATCATGAGTCCGGGCACGCTTTGGTTGCCACTTATGTTCCGGAAATGGATCCTGTGAATAGAGTTTCAATAGTTGCCAGAGGCGGTTCGCTTGGTCATACAAGCTTTCCTCCCGAAAGAGACCGATACAATGAAACTAAAACCAGGCTCCTTTCGCTGATTAGCACAATGCTTGGAGGTCGCGCAGCCGAAGAAATAGTTTTTAACGAACTAACCGTAGGTGCGGCTGACGATATTGAAAGAGCGACAAAATTAACCAGAAAAATGGTAACGGAATTTGGTATGAGCTCTTTGGGTCCAATATCATACAACGGCAAAGATAATAATTTTTGGCTGGCGAGAGAACTGGGCGAAACGCCTTCATACAGCCAGGAAATGGCTGCTAAAATTGATGCAGAAGTAAAGAGAATAATTGACGAATGTTACTCCAGGGCGAAAAGTATTTTAAATGAGCACAGAGAAAAATTAAACAGCGTTTCGGAAGTTTTGTTGCAGAAGGAGACTTTGGATGGAGATGAATTCCTTCAGCTGGTAAAAGGTGGAGGGAAAGATGGAGAAAGGAAAGAAGTGGATAAGCATGAGGAGAGAATGAAAGCGGAGGAAAATGATAAAAAGCCAGAAGTAGAAAAAGAAGAAAAGAAAGAAAATGAAAAGGAAGTTTTCAGTCTGAGCAGTTAATTTGTATTTATCGTACTTAACTCTTATTTAGCCATTGAAGTTCTAAAAAATGTTCCGCGAAAATAAAAATATATATATTGCCTTGGAAAATATTCGGAGCTTGTTTAATATCGGAGCGGTTTTCAGGACCTGTAGTTTCTTCGGGTTTACAAATGTTATTTTGGTGGGTTACAGCGGAAAAACAAAGAACACAAAAAACGAAACAATTTTGAATAAAGAAATTCTCAAATCCTCGCTCGGTTCGGAAAAAGATTTACAAATTACATTTTTGGAAACCTCAGATGATTTAATAAAGTTTTGTGAAGAAAATGAATTAAACCTTATTTCCATAGAACAAAGGTATAAGAGCATTAAACTAAGTAAACCGGAAATGAATTTAATTTTAAACGATGAAAAAGGATTCGTTTTGGTTTTTGGAAATGAAGTATCCGGAGTTTCCGATATCGTGCTTAAACATTCCAAAGCTGATTTGGAAATACCAAGATTGGGAAAACACAACTCTTTAAACGTTACTACTGCCTGCGGGATAGTTTTATATGAATTATCCAGAATTTAAAGGTTTAGCAGCTGACTCACTAATTCTCTCGAACACTCCAGTTTCTGAAGTTCTTTTATAACACCCTTTCTGTTGTGCCTTAATTTCCATTCCAGCTTGCTGGCGCTTTCATGGGCTTTTGCATAATTCCAGTTTTTATCTTTCATTAAATTTCTCTCATGGAGTTCATGGATCAAAACAAACGGCAGTTCTTCGTAAACTAAATCATCGTCCAGCCATACCTCCTCTATTGGAACAAATTCATAGACATAGCCATGTCCTCCGTGCACAAAATCTATAAATAATCCGCTCCTGACAAGCCTTCCGTCTATTACCCAAACATAAACGCTGTTATTTGTGTTTCCCATGTTTTTTTTGTGGAGGTGTTTCAGTTGAACATTACCCTTTTTATCGTAAACCTTTTTTAAGTCGCCGGCTTTTACTCTTTCAACTTCTTCCTTTGCGTCTCCCATTTCCAAAGCTTTATCGAATTCCACTCCTTTTCTGCACAAGTCCCATTCCACGAGAAGGTGATCTATAAAAAAAGTACGTTCGTTTGGAACTGTTTCCTTGTCCAGCCAGAATTCGAATTCCGGAATAAAGCTGAATCCGTAATGTTCGCCGAAATTTGTAAATTCATTGTCGTGTTTTCTCACTTCTGCGCCGTCCACGAGCCAGATGTTTATTTTTCCTCTTTTGCTGATTTTTTTGATGTATACATTGGATGAAATCATTATATAAATTCTATCAAAAAACTGCGATGTTATTTGTATAGGCATAAGCTATGTTAAAATACTATTGAAACTATGCTTGATGATGGAAGATTGGTGGATAAGTTTGAGGGAGTTATAGAAACCCAAACCTCCGCAATTGATGGAAAAGATCTTAAATCATTATTGGAACAAATTAGATCAGTTGATTATTTTGAAGAAGAAATGGAACGGAAAATGGTTTGGTTGGTGGGTAATGATACATCTGGTAATAAGTGGAAGTTATATTTAGAATTTAGCAATGAAGCCGGTTATAGATTACGTGCTCATAGATATACAGGACAAGAGGAAAGTACTTATTTATCTGTTTCCGGTGATTTTGATGAGGCAGGTAACTATACAAAAATGGATGTGACTGTAGTTGATCATTCATTAAAAAAATATTTTGGAAAGTTTCATTTTTCTACTCAGGAGCATTAGTCAATAAATATACGTCTGTCCATCCGGTTCTCCACGCGCCTTTGCTGGCATCTTCGTATCCTAAATCGATTTTGTTTCCTTTTACTGCGCCACCTATGTCTTCTGCCCTGCACAAACCGTAGCCGGTCACATAAAAATTGGTTCCCAAAGGAATAGTTTTGGGGTCAGTAGCGCATACTCCTTTAACAACCTGTGTCCCGCTGTAAGTTCTACCGGTACATCCCGGGCAGTTGGCGTCATATTTTGTAGCCCACACCCGCATTTTGTGCCAGTATTTTAAGCGGCCGTTTTCTGTACCTTCGAGCGTTCGCCAGATTATTTTTGTGCCCTTGCTTATTATTTCGTCCGTGGGTTCCATTATATCCGTTTTGGTAAGTGTTTTATCAATGATTTCGTCGACCCAGTATGTAATTAAGTAATATTTAGTTTTGACGCCGTTTACGCCTTTTTGAGTAATTTCTTCTTTTCCGTATTCCATTTCTGGGTCTTTTTCATATTTTGTGTCAAAGGGAATAGGTTCATATTCCTCAATTTCTTTTTGGTCAAACGCCGTTGTGGTATTTAAAACTAATTTATTTTCCTGATAGTAGCCGGAAGTACCTATTTCGCTGCTTTCATAGGTTTCATTAATTATATTCGCCGGATTGGCCGGATATTCTATATAGGTTCCCAAAACCTGGCCTCTTTCACGATTCGATATAGACACCCACAATGCGTAACCTAGTACTAACAATAATTTTGCCGGCAGACTGTGCATTCTTTTATTTTATATCAAATTCAAGGTAAAATATTTTCATGTCTATATCCGAACTTTTTACGAAGTCGATTGACGATGTGATCTTTGCAGTTATAGATACAGAAACAACTGGCATGTTTCCTCAGTTCAGCAGGATTATGGATATAGGTATTGTGCTAGTTAAAAACGGTGAGGTAATTGACAAGTGGCAGAGCATAATTGACCCTCAGCAGTCGGTACCGCGATGGATTACTCACTATACCCATTTAACACATAAAGATGTTAAGGGAAAGCCATTATTCGCCGAACTTGCGGAAAAGATAAATAAATATTTAAAGAATAAAATATTTGTCGCCCATAATGTCAATTTTGACTACTGGTTTTTATTCAATGAAATGAAGAGGCTGGATTTTGAATTTTTTTATCCGAAGTTGTGTACGGTTATGCTTGGCAGAAAACTTTTACCCAATCTGCCTCACGCTAACTTGGATATGTTTGCCGATTATTATAATTTAAAAATATTTCCCCGCCACCGGGCACTGCCGGATGCTGAAGCTGCGGCTTTTATTCTTGTGGAATTTATAAAAATCGCAAAGGATAAGTACGGTATACGGAATTATTTTGATCTGGAAAAACTGCAGTGGATAAGTGTGGCGCGAAACGGTATAAATTTTAGCGGAATTAATAATGATGGACTTTTTAATTAAAAGTTATAAAATCGTTTTATGAGTGGTGATGAGGTAAAAAAACCGGCTTTGGCAGATGCTGAACTTCCTGATAAGGATTTTATAGGGTTATTTTTAGAAAAGGTTCAAGATAATGTAGTTGATGAAATGGCGTTTGAAACATCTTTAAACTCTGACAAAGAAGGTGCCTTAAGTTTGGAAGGAATGGCTTTATTGTTTGAAGATCTAAGATCTGTTAGTCTTACGGAAGTTGATTTGACTTTACAAGAAGGACGCGATCACTATTTTTACGGTCATTCAGAAGACCACTACTACTGGGTTGTTAGGGTTAGCAGGATCGAAAATCCTGGTAAAGATTTTGATGTTGTTTTAACTGCCACTCGTGCTGACAATGAAGCTTCTTATAGAGATCAGCAAGACAGAGGAGGTCTTACAATTATTGGCCATGTTTCCTCATTTGGGGAGGTTTCAGTGGAAAGAATAAGTGGGGATGACGGAAATAAAGTTAACACTTTTATTCCTAAATATGCTCCCACTCCTGAAGAAGATTAGTCCGATTCTGCTTTTAAAAATATAATATTCACCTAGCTACCACTTAAAGTTTTTCCTGTTGAAATCCAGATCGTCCAGAAAAGATTCCACCGATCTACCGTATGTGCCGCGTTCGCTTTGTCTGTCTTTGTTGAAATCTGTATTTTCATTGTCGTTATGTCCGTTTTCTTTTATACCATACAATCCCAAATTTAATATTAAATTCTGAGGGATCTCGCCCAAAAATCTGCTGGGAATATTGCTCTGCAGACTTCCGAAATACATTCTTGTGCGGGCTAAAGTAATATAAACTCTTTCCATCGCCCGGGTAACAGCCACATAACAAAGGCGCCTCTCTTCTTCCAATTCGCTCAATTCCATTAATGACTGTGAATGCGGGAATAGTCCTTCTTCCATTCCTATAATAAATACCACCGGAAACTCCAGTCCTTTGCTCGAATGAACGGTCATTAGTGTAACGGTATTTCTGTTATCGTTGGAAGGTTTGTCAAAGCTTTCTATTAACGCCACGTTTTCCAGTAACTCTTCCAAGTTCAAAAATTTGGCCGCCACCGTGCGCAGTTCTTTTATGTTTTCTATTCTGTTTTTGTTTTCTTCAGTTCCGTCGTCGAGCCATTTTATATAGCCGGTTGTAAGCAAAATGTCGTCTAAAAGTTCCAGCGTGGAATATTTTTCTTTATTTTCCGCCCAAACTTTAAATGGAATTTTGGATTTTTCCTGGAGTTCCTCCAAATTCCATCCGCCTTTTTTTAAAGCATCCACTGATTTTTGACCTATTCCCCGCGGCGGTATATTTATAATTCTTTCCCATGAAACCGAATCTTTGGGATTATGAACCACTCTCAAAAATGCCACAGCGTCTTTAATTTCTTTTCTCGCATAAAACTTTAATCCCCCTACTATTCTGTAAGGAACATTAGCTTTTATTAAATGTTCTTCAATGTTTCGGGACTGGGCATTGGTTCTGTATAAAACGGCAAGATCTATGTAATCTTTTCCCGAAGCCAGCGCATTAAGTATTTCTCCTACTACAAATTCGGCTTCTTCAAAATCCGAAGATCCTGTATAAGTTACTATTTTTTCTCCTTCTTTGTTTTGAGTCCACAGATCCAGCGGAATATGTGTTGAGTTGTTTTTTATAATATTTTTGGCGGCGTCCAAAATAGTCTGGGTAGATCTGTAATTTTGTTCAAGGTTGTATACTGCCGCGTCGGGATAGTCCATTTGGAAGTTCAGAATATTGCGGTAGTCTGCTCCCCTAAAGCTGTAAATCGCCTGTGACATATCGCCCACTACAAATAAATTACCTTGTTTTTCCGCAAGTATTTTTGTCAGCATATATTGGGATTTGTTTGTATCCTGATATTCGTCCACCAGAATGTATTTAAAAAAGTTTTGGTATTTTTCCAATACCGCCGGGTCCTGCCTGAAGAGTTTTACTGTTTCTTTTATAAGATCGTCAAAATCCAGAGCGTGGTTCATGCGGAGGCGTTTTTGATATTCGGGATATATTTTTGCGGCTGTTTTTTGAAAGTAACCGAAGGCGAATTTTTCGTATTCTTCAGGTTCCAAAAGTTCTGATTTGGCGCCGGAAATAGTTTCTAAAACTGCGTAGGCATTGACCTTTTTTGTGTCGATTCCGAAATCTTTTTCAATACTTTTAATGAGGGAAATCTGGTCGTCGGTGTCATAAATTACAAATGAGGGGGGAATGCCGATGTTGAAGCCGTCTTTTCTCAAAATCCGCGAGCAGATTGAATGAAATGTTCCGCTCCAAGTGAGTTTGTAAATGATTTCCGAGGATTTTGATGCGGGTTGACTTTCTTCATAACTTTCCCGGCCGCTTTGCAACTGTCCAAGCAGCTTGTTTACTCTTTCTTTAATTTCCCCGGCCGCTTTGTTAGTAAATGTTACACACAAAATATTTGATTCGTGAATACCGTGCTCTTTAATTAAATTGGCTACTCTGTGAGTGAGGACTCTGGTTTTGCCGCTGCCCGGCCCCGCCACAACCAGCGCCGGACCATTTAAATGCTTAACAGCCTTTATTTGCTGAGGGTTCAAGTACTGAAATAATTTTGAAGATTCTGTTGAATCATTTGTTTTTGACATGGGCTTAGTAATAATATCACTTTTAAGTTTCGTGGAAAATTCGGTTGGATTGTATTGAGTGATTACGTCGACAATCAGTATTGACTGCAAGGAGCCAAAAACTCATAATTCAAAGGATTTTTCCTTATAGTTGTCATAAACCTGCTCATTTAAAATATCGAACTTGCATGGAGTGATTGATACGAAACCCGCTAATAAGGCTTTGGTATCAAATGTATCATCCAACACCGGCGAATCTATTCTGTCTCCTTCATATGAGTACCATTTTTTAGTCAGATTCTGGGAAATGGAATAATCATAAGCCAAAGTCAGATCAGACACCGGCCTGGTAAATTTCACCTTATTGCTCTTTTCTTTGGGCAGATTTACGTTTAAAAGCGGCGCTCCCCAGAAATTATTTTCAAATATCAATTCAAGAAGTTTTACACATGCCCTGCCTGGATATTCGCTAATTTCGCTTAAATCTTCATTTCCGTTGTGTTTTTTCATCCAATGCTCGTAGCTCAAATCCCAGTTAAAAGCTACTGCATTTTTGCATAACCCAATTCCAAGCGCCCTTAAGGCAGCTGCAACCGTTCCCGAAGTAAAGGTGGCCGCACCCAAATTTGCTCCCATGTTTATTCCTGAAACCACTGCGTCGAATTTTTTTCCGTCAAAATAACTTAATGCCAGCTCCATCGAATCAGAGGGGGTGCCGTTCACTACTAAAGCTTTTACTCCGTCCACATCGCTTTCTTTCCAGCTAAATCCTTCCATTGTAACTTTTCCGCCGATACCACTCATCTGCTCTTTTGAACCCGCAATATATATTTCATAGTCATTTTTTAACAAATGAATAAGAGTTCTGATTCCTATTGAGTTGTAACCGTCGTCTCCTGTTATTAATATTTTTTTCATAATTTTGCACAAAATTGCTTTGCGTGAGCAAAATTTTATTTTTTCTTGTTGTCAGTATTATTTGTATGTTACAGTTAAATAATGAAGGGTTATCCTTCAGCAGCAACCCGCGCTTTTAAAGTCCGCCGGTCAGCGCAGACCGGATAATAAAGTAAGTATATATGAATAGAGATAATAATCCTATATTTTTGGTTTTCCTGGTTCTTCTTGTTGTGGGTGTTTATACCATGGATATACTTTTACTTGTAGATATGCTTCCTAAACCTGCGTATTCTAATGAAAACCTGGTACAATTCGTAAATTTGAAGGCCAGAGATAAAGTTGTCAGGGCGGAGCTTGCCGATACTCCTGAAAGAAGAACTACCGGTTTGATGTTCAGAGAATTTATGGAGAAAGACTCCGGAATGTTTTTTGTATTTCCTTCAGCAGGCTTGCACTCTTTTTGGATGAAAGACACAAAACTGTCTTTGGACATTTTATGGCTCGATGATAAATACAAAGTTGTGGGTATTAGGCAGAATGTTCAGCCGTGTGATGAAATTGCCACTCCTGTATGCCCTTCTTACATTCCAGAAGTTAAAGCCAGATATGTTTTGGAAGTAAATGCAGGCTGGATTGGAAGGAACGGGATCAAATTAGAAGATCAGTTTAAGGTTTTGTAATTTAAAGTCATTGACTCTCGGTTCCTTCAGGCAAATCTTCGGAGTAAACATCCAGCAGGTAATTTTCAAAATCATTAAAGTTATTGAATTTCTCAGGCGTGTCTTCAGGCAGATCTGCCGATGAAGGAAGAGTTCTCGGGTCAACTTCCCTCGCCTTTTGCTGCGACAGAACTCCGTCGCTATCGCTTTTCTTAACCTGCAAAAGACCCACCGATGATATCGGCAGAACCAAAATACATAAAAGCAGTACAATCAGCATTAAGTCGGTTATCAATTTTCCTGTTTTTAAAGCAGCTTCAAGCTTTTTCATCAATTTTCCTCAAAACTTAATACAATTTCCTCCTCAGTTTCGGACTCTATATTCGGATCTTTCATTTTCATTTCGTTTTCCACGTCCAGAACAAAAAACACGGTCGAAAGCGCCGTTAGGATTAAAGAAGAATAAAAAACCCAAGAATAAATCATTCCGAAGATACTCATAATTCCTGTAACAAACATCAGCAAATACGAGTAGGACATCCAAATTGCGCCCTGAGAATAAAGATCAAAGCTTCCTTGTATAAAAGTAGAAAGTCTAAGCGAGAACAACTTGGCCGTCATTTTTGGCGATATATGTGTTTCATGAAATGCCATTGATTTTAAAAGTATGTAAAAAAGTCCTATTGCCAAAGCGGCTACCATTGCGAAAGTCGAGTACGAACTGATTCTTACATAATCTGCAGTGCTGTCAAATACAAATCCGGTCGGGCCTACTGTAAATACAATTCCTAAATATCTGCTGATTCCTACAGTGGCAACAATTTTTACGGTAAGTAGAAATATTGCAGGAACAATTGCTTGATCGATTAATTTTATTAATATTCTTGAGAACATATGAGCAGGCTTAATATATGATAGTAGGTTATGTTATTAGCGTCAATGTAAGTTAGCTGATCTTTTGCTACAAGTTTTTGCTTTTAGAAAAAGGTCAACCCGCGACGTCAGCGATTTAATTTGAATCTTCTGAGATCGCGCGTTCGGTCATTACTTTGGTTTGATGTGCGTGAATCGTGCACACTGCACCACAGGCCGCCCCTAACTATCCGGGCTTATTGTGAGGGAGACCAACAAGGGTTCCCTCAAGGCAACGATTTTATTGCCCTTAGCCTGAGTAACGACGTCTGCAAAAAGTGTTTTGGCCTAGGATACTTTCTGGCCGCACTTGTTGCAGAATTTTACTTCCTTCATGAGCTCAGATCCGCAATGTCGGCAGAATTTCTTCTGCTTTCGCGCCGAGGGAGCTGGTGGCGCTGGTTGCGGTGGTGCGAACTGCTGCCAGTTCATAACGGCTTTGCATTTCGGGCATTCCCGTGCAAACAAAGGCACGTCATGACCCAAAGCGCATTTGGCCGTCACAGCAGGTTTCTGCTGCACCTGTACCCCCGCGGCGGTAAGGTCCTGTAAGAGTTGCGTATTTACAGGTCCCTTATGTCCGGGGTACACCGTCACCGGTTGTGGCCGTGACGGGGGTGGTGCCGCCTTCGCTTTCTTCAGCTCGTTTCCGAGCCGTCGATAGCGGAAGTAAAGCACCGCGGTGGCGATGGCAAATAGAATTGCCAACACCAGGAGAATCAAAGCCAATGGATCCATTTCAAGATCCTCCTTTCATTGGGATTTTGGGCTTTGAAACCAGCTAATTATACTATAGGGTAATAATTTAGTCAATGACTATAAGGTATCTTAATATCTAAAAAACCTTGCTGTTGCAGCTAATTATTCCTGTTTTTATTTCGGTTATTGACTATATTGTTCTTTTGTATCATAAATAAATTATGAGTTACACATCACACTTTGCTCAAGGTGAGTTAATAGATCCTTTGGAGATGCCTGCTACCCCTATTGAACAGCTTTCTCCAGCAGAATTAGACGCTGAATTTAAAGATAATTTACATGATCTGGAAAGTAAAAACGGACCCTTGGTAGATTTTATTAAAAGTGAGTATGGTGGTGCTGTTGCAACATCTAGCGGACAGCGAAGAGGTCAGGCTGTGGCTTTTTTCGAAGAAGAAGAAGACAGAGCGCGCTTTGCGTTGGCGGTAACCAGAGAATGTTTAAGAAGTGATGATAAAATTAGATCATTTTTACTTGATATGCAAGGCGTGGTGGATAGGCAATTGGAATATGCAAGAGCCGATTGGGAGGCAATAGAGAAACCCAAAAGAACACGTTATGCAGGTATGGCACTAAGGCCAACAACTTTGGATTACCATGCCGCGATTATTACCAGTAATTATTTTTACGCCGTTGAGCGAAAAAATCTTGTAGAACAAGCTCTTTACGTGTTGGAACACGAAAGTTAATTTAAAAATGTAAAAGACATTTGCTCTCCTTGTAACTTTTTTGCCATACTATTCAAGTGGATTTACTTTCCAACAAATTAATAAGCCTGCTAAAAATAATTGTATATATTTTGGTTTTTTTCACTCCTCTGATTTTTGTAACCAACACCAACGAGCTCTATGAGTTTCCGAAGATGTATTTTGTTTATTTTTTAGGAACCGCTGCTTTTTTTGTTTTCTGTATTTTACTGCTGTTCTCAAGAGTCAAAATTAAATTTCCTTCTTATCCGGTTTTGTTTTTTATAAGCGCGGTAATAATTTCTACGATATTTTCTTTCCACTTGTATACGTCGGTGTGGGGGTATTACACCCGATTTAACGGCGGGCTGATTTCAGTATTGGTTTTTGCAGGTGTTTATTTGGTGATTTCTTCTACATTTAAAAAAGATGAGATTTCAAAAATTCTTTATCTTTTGATTCTGAATTCAATTCCGGTAAGTATCTTTGGAATTTCACAGCATTATGCGGGGGTTACAAGGGTTTATACAACCATAGGACAGCCCAACTGGGCCGCAGCTTATATTGCTATGATCATACCGCTGACTCTTTATAAATATTTTAAAAACGGCGGCAAAAACGTATTTTTGTTTGGAGTTATTTATCTAATGGAGTTTGCCTGTCTTTGGTTTACTTACTCTATTTCGGGATTTCTTGGTTTTTTAGTCTCTATAGCAGCGCTCTTTATCATAAATAGAAAAGAATTATTAAATAAATACACTTTTGCTAAGGCATTGCCAATTGTAGTATTGTCGATTTTGATTGCAGCATTGAATTTAGGTGTATTTAAACAAAGGATAGAAGATATATTTATTGACGTCCGGAAAGTTGCTCTTGAATCTGTGTACGTTTATGCTTTGGAAAATACTTCTGCCGGTAATAATTTATCCGATCCGGGTTTTATAAGAACCGGACTTTGGGAGGGAACTTTAAAGCTGGCAGCTTCTTCCCCTAAAGTTTTATTGGTAGGCACCGGGCCGGAAACTTTTCCTTATGCTTTTCAGCCTTTTAGACCAAAAATTTTGAACTACTCTTCGGAGTGGGATTTTGTTTTTAACAAGCCTCACAATTATTATTTAGAGATTTTAGCCACGATGGGTATTTTGGGACTTTCTTCTTACGGAATACTAATATTTAAAGTATTAAGAACAAAACACTCTTTTTTGGTTCCGTCATTAATTTCATTGTTTGTGTCTAATATTTTCGGCTGGCCAACAGTCGCGACAGCGCTGGTTTTTTGGATTTATCTGGCGGTTTTTGATATGGAGCCGGAAAAAGAAAATTGAATTGAAAAGGTGAAAGAAAGGTTTATAAAAAATAAAATATATGCTTAAGATAATTAAAATAACATTAGGATCTTTATTTTTAATATTTATATTCTTTACAGCTATTAATAGTTTTTATGCCAAATACACTGCAGACGTTTATTTTTCCAACTCCGAAAAGCTTTTAGAGGAATTTGAACTTGAAAAAGCGTTGAATAATGCCACTTTATCAATAAGGAACAACCCTTTAGAGCCTAATTACTACAAGCAAAGAGCGAAGGTGTATTTAACTATGGCCGCGGTTTTAAGCGATGAATATAAATCCGAGCTGAAAAAATCGGCTCTGGATGATATGAACACAGCATATAATATAAACCCTGATAATCTGGTAACTGTCAGAAACCTTGTTCCACTTTTTTATTTTTTATCGGTGCGTGAATACACTTTAAACATCTCAGAAGAAAATATTGACCGGGATTTTTTGCCCATTACCAAAAGCTATTATGAAAAAATCAAAAACATTTCTCCAAATGATGCAGGAGTATATGTTTTATTGGCTAAGTATGAAAAAAGGCTTGGTCTGGCAAATGAATATAACCAAAGTATAAAAATAGTCGGGGAACTTAGACCTGACCTTTTGGAATGGCATGAAAACTTTAGATAGATGAGGTGCTTTCTTTAACTTCTATATATGCTTTGGACACCCATCCTTGCACTGTTTCCGATACTTCTATTTTTGCCCAATCTCCTTTTTCCTCTAAAACCGGAAATGACTCACCTACGTTAACTCTTGTTACTTCCTTTCCGTTTAAGCTGGCATCGTCTCTAACTCTTAACCACCCCAGCCCCGTTTCTTTAATTGTTGCGGTTTTTCCTCCGGCTACTGCCGCGCCGGTCAATGTTTGGTATGCTTCTTTAGCTTCAGCCGTAAGTCCTTCCCCGTCGGATTTTCTGCCTAAATAACCGCCTTTTTTAGCATCTTTCAGTTGTTTAAGGCTTTCGGAATTTGCGATTTTATCACCTTCTCCGGTGTATAAATTGCCTTTGTAATCTAAAAAGTAATCGAAAACTTTTTCTTTATTTACCCCCAATCCCGCTAGGTTAACCCCTCGGGTTTCATTCCAGTAAACGACAGCTTTTACCCAGCTCTCAGAATCTGCGGTCAGCAAAGCATTTTCCGAAGACAAATCGTATAAACTTTCAGAGCCTTCAAATGCTTCAACTCTTAAAGGAGCCGGCATTGGAAACAATTTTGCGGAAATATTAAGAGTCAGGCCGTTTTGAGTTTTTATTCTAATTACACGGTCTTCATATCCTGGGTACGAAACCTTTAGCTCATATTCACCCTCAGATAACTTATCGGATGTAAAAGGAGTTTTTCCCAGTTCTGAATTGTCAATAAAAACCGAAGCGTCTGCCGGATCGGATATAACGCTTACGGCCGATTGTCCTTCATTTTTTTCCATCCATAAATTATCTCCCGCAGAAAAAAGCTCCGACACTCCCAAATCCCTGATAATGGATACCTGAACATTGGGCAGAAAGTTAACGGAGGTTTCGTAAGTTCTGGTACTGGTTTTAATACTGATCTTGTTTTCACCCACTTTTGTTTCTTTCGATTCGTATGGTGTAGTACCCGCATATTCACCGTTTAAATATACCTCCGCGGGATTTTGTGTAACTACGTTTACTGCACCTCTTTCCTGGGATTTTGTAATATTTTTTACAATATTGATGGAAAAAAATACTATAACTACAAGTCCGATTATTACCGCGATATATGTAATTAAATTAGATTTATTATTTGTGTTCATTTTTTGAGACTGAATTGTAGATATCGGCACTAAATTAAAGTTATCATAGAGGTGGTAAAATATCAATATTCATGCTGGGATTTCTAGAGAATTTTAAGTTGTGTTTGAGAGTGTTATTTCGAGTGTTTTTACAAAGAATTTAATACTTTGAATTCTTTGTTATATTTGATAGAGAAATTTGTTAGCTACGGCCTGGTAGCCAAGTGGTAAGGCATGGGTCTGCAAAACCCTTATGCGCGGGTTCGATTCCCGCCCAGGCCTCCAGAAAATATTGTAATTTTTATGTTTATTCATTTTTGAATATTAAATTTTTTCAAAATCCGAAACCAATTTAAATGAAATTTAATCCAGACTAGAATGCTAGGTTTGGTTTTTTAACGATTTAGAATCAATATGTAACTTATAGTAAATAAGTGGAATATATGTTAATATTTTAACAAACAATAATCTGATCATGAACAGGAGGAACGCAATGGAACCCGGGAACCCGTTAATTGTAGTTATGGTCGCATTTGCCGTGATGAGTCTGCTCACGGCATCGTCGTGCGGCGCTCTGGAGGCGCTGTGTCTCCCTATGGAGGTCAGGAGGAGAAGACCTTCGCAAACCGCTTTCATCTGGTTGACTGTAGTCCTTCTTGTGCTTCGCTATGTGATGGCGAAGCCGGTACATATGTTTATGTCACAGGGAGGGCTGATGATTATTTTCAACACGCCTTCAGTCACGTGGGCAGATATCATTATCTCTGCTTCAGTTGCTGTGGGCTTCGTGTGTGTATCGTTCACTACGTCTTCGAAGGCTATAGCAGCTTGGTGCGGTGGACTGGCTATGTTCACAATCATTGTGACAGTGGCCATGGTCTATACTCTCATGCTGTAACAACTCACCCCCCATAAACATTCTTACAAAAGAGTGTTCATGGGGGATGTGCAATCTCAATTCTTTGATTCAAACCCATACTTATGCTAAATTTTCACTATTAATATGGAGAAAACTTTAAGCACCAGCGAAATTCTCGAGAAATATTTTGCCTTTTTTAAATCAAAAGGACATAAGCAAATACCTAATGTTTCCCTTGTGCCGGAAGGAGACTCCACGCTTTTGTTCGTTAATTCGGGGATGTTTCCTCTGGTTCCGTATTTGTCCGGGCAGCAGCATCCGCTCGGGAGAAGACTTGTGAATGTTCAGAGGGCAGGCAGATTCCAGGAGGACTTAGAAGAGGTTGGGGATCATCACCATACTACCGCTTTTCATATGATAGGAAACTGGAGCTTGGGCGACTATTTTAAGGATGAACAGCTGCCTTGGGCTTACGAGTTTTTGGTTGAAGTAGTAGGTCTGGACCCTAAAAAATTGTTTGCCACTGTTTTTGCGGGTGACGAATACGCCCCAAAAGACACTGAATCCATAGAAATCATAAAAAAGATATTTTCCAAATATAAAATTGATGCAAAAGAAAATGAAAGAATATTCACTTGCGGAAGGGATAAAAACTGGTGGCAACGCGGAGAGGCTGTAGGTGAATTGGGCGGACCTGACAGCGAGGTTTATTACTATTTGGGCAGCGGAAATCCGCAGGGAATGGATCCTACCAAGCACGAAGACGAATTTTTGGAAATAGGGAATTCGGTTTTTATGCAGTATAAAAAAACAGAATCAGGGTGGGAGGAGCTGCCTCAGAAAAATGTGGATTTCGGAGGGGGGCTTGAAAGAATTGCCATGGTGGTTCAAGGCAAAACTGATATATATGAAACAGATAACTTTTGGCCGATGGTGGAAAAGATTAAGACCCTGAGCGGAAAGGAATATAAGCAAGACCTTCAAACTACCAGGGCGATGAGGATTTTAGCCGACCATATTAGAGGAGCGACGTTTATGGCTATGGATGGTGTTGAACCTTCTAATAAAGATCAGGGTTATGTTTTGCGAAGGCTGTTAAGGAGAATGGTAAGAGCGGGAAAAACGCTAAGTGTTGAAAAAGACATTTCCGTTAATTTGGTAGGTGTTGTTGTTGAAACTTTTAAATGGCTTTATCCTGATTTACCAGAAAAAAAGGAAAGGATTGAAAAAGTTTTTGAAGACGAGGAAATAAAGTTCAGGAAGACTTTGAATACCGGCGCCAAGGAGGTAGCGGAAATTGCAAAGGGTTATAAAGGAAAAACAGATTCAAATACTGTTTGCAGTGATGCGTTTAATCTTTATCAGTCGTATGGTTATCCGGTGGAAATGTTTTTGGAAGATCTTAAAGATGGCGGCTTTAAAGTCAACAGTGATGAGGTTTTAAGATTCTATAATGAAAAAATTGAAAAGCACAAGGAGCTGTCGCGCGCTGGAGCCGAGCAGAAATTCAAAGGCGGTTTGGCGGATCAAGGTGAAACGACAGTTAAATATCATACAGTAAATCATTTACTGCAGGCGGCTTTGAGAAAAGTACTCGGTGACCACGTTATTCAGAGAGGAAGCAATATCACATCCGAAAGAATCCGGTTCGATTTCTCCCATGATTCAAAATTGAGCGACGAACAAATAACTGAGACTGAAAATTTAATTAATGAAAAAATAGTGCAGAATCTTTCTGTTAATTACATAGATTTGCCTAAGGAAGAAGCGGAAAAAACCGGGGCAATTCACGCTTTCGGAGAGAAATACGGTGGCGTTGTAAGGATTTATTATATCGGCGACTCCCTTGTAACCGCGTTCAGCAAAGAGTTTTGCGGCGGACCTCACGTTAAAAACACCGGGGACTTAGAGCCTGTCCGGATTTATAAACAGGAGAGTATCGGCAAAGGTATAATGAGGGTGTACGTGAGGTTTTAATGCTTAAAGCTATTTTTACAAAAAAGTTTCTTCAAATTTTAATTGCTCTTATTTTTCCCGCAATATTGTTTCAGTTCGTATTATTTTTAAATAGATGGCTTTATCAAAAACATTTAGTTGAATTTGAACCGCTTAAACTTTTGGGTGTATCGGAAAATTCCTTGGGTTATTTATTATTATTTTTAGTTCCTGTAGCCGGTTTCCTAGTGATGCTCATTATTGTGCGAAAGTTAAGTTTCATTTCTGTTCTCCCACTCATAGTTTACTATCCGCTGGAATTATTGATGCTGTTTGGAGTGGTTACCATGATGGTAAATAGTTCTATTTTTACCATTCCCTTGAAGGAGGCACATAAAAAGTATTATCCGGATTTATACCCTAAGGAAGAATTCCAAAAAGAAGAAATTAAAGCGGGAACATTGGAATTCGTTAAATTTGATAATGGCATTGCAGGTCACTGCAAAACTTATGTGCCGGATGTAAAAGGCAAAGTGTGTTTTATTGAATTTGCCGACGAAAAAAACACGGTTTTCTATAAGGCGTTTGATGGAATTGATGATCCTGTTTTTATAGCTTCCGGAAATATACCCGGCTTTACTGCGATATACTCAAAATCGATCGGACAGAATTTTGTTTATTCGTCGAAAACTAATAAATTGCTCGGGGATCTTACAGTGCTAAATTCTGATGAAACAGCAAATATTGACCGAAGCGGATTATATTTAATTGATTTGAGCAAAAAAACAGCTTTTCTGCTATTTAGTTTGCGTCAGGCGGATGCTGCAAAATTTAGTTTATTCAGGTCTGCCGGCAGCGGAGGAGACGATTCATATATGTTAATTTCCTCATACTCGTGTAAAACCTGTTACAAAACTGCTTATATTAATCTGGTGGACTTTAACAGTAATGGAATTGAACAGTTTAAAGGAGATTTATATAAATGGCTGAGTTCTGAAGAATTTGTATATTTTGAGAATCCGGAAGTTGTAAATGACGGTAGTTTTGGTCCGGACTTTATTCAAGTTCAGGAGATGAGAAATTTTAAAAAATACAATGTTTTAACTAAACAAACAGAGCCTGTTTCAAAAATTAGGTACAGCCGCACGGACGCGTTAAGAATCTTATATAACTATTTTAATAGAAAGTACTATTCAGGCGAGGTCAAAAATTTTCAGACACTTCTGGATGACGGTTATTGGCAGTTTGAAGTTTTGGAGCAGGACCCCGAGGATAGTTCCGGATATGAATTTATTGGCGAATATAGAGTTTATTATGATACAGGAAAGGTAGAAAAGGTTGTTTCGGTATTTGATTGAGTTTTTTGGTTGCGGGGCCCGGACTTGCACCGGGACCTTCAGATTATGAGCCTGACGAGGTACTATTCCTCCACCCCGCTACGAATGCATGTGCAATGGTATCAAACACCGGCATGTTAGTCAAAATGACGGGGGTCTTATTCTTACTTAAATATTAGTGCAATCCACTTAGAGAGGTTAGAACTTGGTTTCTGAGGTTTTCCGGTTGTAGTACCGCCTGTGCTGCCGGGATTTTCCGTTTCTTCAGCTTCAGTTACGGTCGTTTTATCGCCCAGTGTATTGGGGTTTACATATACTTTTTCGTTAGGTTTTTTCATGTTCAGGGCATTTCTTGCCTGTTCTTCAACATATTCATTACTTTGTTTATATTCGATCTCCGATTCGAGCGAGATTTTATTGCTTTCCAGCGTTAAAATATCATCTTTTAAGTCTTCGAGTCTTTTACTGCTCTTTAGAATTTCAAGAGAAGTTCTTGTGAGGTTAATTATTGCAACAACAACTAATAGTGACAAAAGAAGGTATTTAATATGACTCGCGGCAGATCGTGGCATTAAGCGTATTTTACTATTTTTTATTGGAGGCCGCCAGATTACCACTATTTGACTTTCAAATTCCAAAATGATACGATACCCTATAGGTATCGTACATAGGCTCTAGACGCGTGTATAGAAACCTATAGTAATAATAGTTTTTACTGCTTCTGAAAGAAAAAATGATTAAATTAGACTTAGCTCACAAAAACTTTATACAACAGCTGGAAGACCAGGGCAGGTCAAAATCCACCTTAATAGCTTACGGCAAGGATATTGAACAATTGGTTGATCACCTTCAAAAAAAGGGAATTAACTTAGTTACCGATATTGAGCTTGACCACCTGGAGGAATTTATGAAGAAGCTGGCAAATGAAAACTATACTCCTAAATCTATTTCCAGAAAAACAAATTCCACCAAAACGTTTTTCAGATTTTTAAAGGAAGCCGGACACATTATTGAAAATATTGCTGATTTTTTAAAACACCCCAAAGTTGAAATCAAAGCTCCCAGAATACTGACCAAATTGGAATACAGAGCTTTGAGAGACGCGGCCCGCGACGATGTTAGAACTTTTGCAATTATAGAGGTTTTATTGCAGACCGGCGTTACTATTTCCGAACTGGCCGATATAAATATTTCTAATTTGCAGGTAGAGAAAGAAACAGGTTCCTTATCCGTTCCTAAAAAAAGCTCAAAAGAAGGCAGGACGATACCTTTAAACAAAGCCGCAGTTGAAGCAGTTAAAAAATACCTGGATCATGAAAGACCTAAAATTGATGACAGCAGGCACTTGTTTATTACTAAAACCGGAAAACCATTGCTGGTAAGAAATATCAGATCTACTATGGAAAGATATTTTAAGCTTGCGGGCGTGGAAAAAGCGAAAGTAAATGATTTAAGGCATACTTTTGTAGCCCATCATCTTTCTCAGGGAACTAACTTATTGTTTATTTCCAAAATAGCCGGCCACAAAAGAATTTCCACAACTGAAAGATATCTTCAGTATATTGAACGCGTGGAAGTGGAAGAAAAATCCGAGCTTGGTGTGTTGTAAACTTTATTTTTCGGAAAAAAACCATTTACAAAATTTCGAAACCATATATAATGCGAAGTAGTAGTCACTCTCACCATGAGGAGGACGGCGATGATCGAGAAACTGATCAAGATGTTGGATTCGAAGGGTGTACGAGAGAAGGTAACATACACTACCTTCTACGTCACAATCGGAGCAGCGATGAAGACGATCTATGAAGTTTCAGCGCCGTTTTTTGAAGGAGGGTGGCAGGCCGTCTGGGCCATCACTTTCCTTACAGCCTATGTAGCGCTGACAGCCTTCTGGTTCGTCAAATTTCAACAACGTAACATCAGAATAGTTCCCGCAGCCGTAAAATCCTGGATCTCAAAGATGAGAGGTCCTGCGAAAGGAGGGTAAGGGTACCCTGCAGAAAACGAAAACCGAGGGCGCGTCTAGTTCAGCTTTTGGCTACAGCTTGACAGCGTGATCCTCGGCTTTCGTTCTCTGTGTGAGTACTAATATTATATAAACCTTTATTCGTATATTTCAAGTCTATTGTGTCTAGTTAGCTTAGAATAGTATAAAAAACCTATATTATAAAATAATAATTAAGCTTTACCTTATTATGGTGGGTGCTCCTGGGATCGAACCAGGGACCGTTCGTGTATAAGACGAATGCTCTGCCAGCTGAGCTAAGCACCCATTGAATAGTGCGGAAATTTTAGCACATTTTTTGAAATCACAATAAATAGAAGTTTGACTTATATTCGTTACCGTTTTCGTCCCATACTACCAGTCTGAAGTAGTGGTTTTTTTCAGGAAGAAGCCCGTCAACAGTTTTTAAATGGGATTTTTCGTAATTTTCAGTGGTGTCGGTTGAGTTTACATAAACATCTGTTGTGCCATACTCGATTTTTGACTTAACCGGGATTTTTGTTGCAAATTCTACTTTCACGTTTCCGGCTGGCTGCTTGGCTAAGTTCACATTTGAAAAAGGGAAATACTTTTTATAATAGTAAAATCCTGTTAATATCATAAAAACAGCCAGGATCAGTACTACTGAGACTATAGAAATATTCAGTTCTTTTTTTGAATTAAGTTTCATCCGGTTCAGCTTTAAATCTTTTATTTTCCCTTTTTTCTTTCCAGGTAGTAGAGTAGTCCGAGTCCTTTTTTGCCATTCTTTCGATTTCCTCAACTGTGGCTACCAGGGCGTTTTCTAAAGTATAGCTCGTTTCGTCGCTGAAGTAGCTTTTTTTTCCTACTTTAGCCTCTACTTTGACGCTGAATTTTTCATTCGGCGCCGAGTTCATTACCACCCTGAATTGTTTTTCATCATCCGTTAAGTTTGGGAATCTTGAATCGATTTTAGAAAGTTTCTCTCTCGCTAACTCTTTCATGCTTTCTGAAAGGTCTATGTTATCGGATGTTATTTGATAAGTCATAACAACAATACTATTTTAGCATATATTTCCGGCAGAATCGTTAACTTTGAGGTTTCGGATAAATTTGATTCCCTTCTTCATCATACAAAAATATTGCTCCGGTGGGACATGATTGTGCCGCCATTAAAAGAGTGTCATCGTCCATATTTTCCGCGTTAGCTTTTACAACCGCAATGTTTTCAACGTCAAGCTCAAAAGCGTCGGGAGCAATAACTATGCATGTTGCCGCTCCTATGCAGGTTTTCCTATCTACCACTATTTTATGAACTTTCTTTTTTTTTGTGTCTGTGTCTTTATTTTCCGTCATTCTTTAAATTCTATTGCTTCATTGATTCTATTAACGATTTCATTTATTTCCTGGTCGGACATTCCGTGCACTTTTGCCCCCATTTCAATTGTGTCAAAAGAATTGGCAAAACATCCCACACAGTGTAGCCCGTAGTCTAACAATATTTCTGCGGCTAAAGGGTATTTAAAAACCACTTCCGCCAGATTGCTGTCTTTGCGGATTTTGGGGTTGATAATGGATTTTATTTGTGCGTTTTGAGCTGTATGCATTTTAGCTGCCGGTTTTTTAATTGTTTTTTTGTTTTTCTGTTCCATAAACGGCATTATACCAAGTTTACCAAGGACGTGGGTTATACAAACTTAAAAATTAGTGAAAATTGTATAATGAGATAATTTTTATGATTTTATGAATTGTGACTTTTAACTGCGTCCTGCAATGCATCCAGTACCAGCGTTGCGCATTTTATTCTGCTGGTTGTTAAGTTTAAACCAATTATTTTTAACACATCATCCTGAGTGATCTTTTGCATGTCATTAAGAGTTTTGCCTTTTATATAATCAGAAAGGAGCGAAGAAGACACCAGACTAATCATGCAGGCGGAGCCGTTATATCTGACATCTTTTATTTTGTTATTTTCAATTGAAAGCTGAAGGTTTATTTCGTCTCCGCAGAGGGGATTATATTTGTGGACGGAAACTGATGGGTTTGTTAAAACGCCCTTATTTGAGGGGTGCTTGTAAATTTCCATTAATTCTTCTCTGTATAAATTATCGTCCATGACCGAATTATAAGGTTTATGCAGGTTTTTGGCGAATTCAAATTATGTAGCGGTTTATTGGAGGAAACTTTAACTTTTGTACTAATTTGTATTGTGTCTTAAAAGGATTCCACTACTTTTAAATTTTTAATAGGTGTTTTTCAGGATTTTCTGTTACCGGACATAAGGCTGGTTATAGCTTCAACAACATAAAAAATAGACGCACTTATAGTGGAGGCGATAGCATCAAAAACCGCAAACATTGGCTCTGTTATGGCATCAACTATAGCTTTTACTATAGTATTGATCATAGCCCGATTCTATCACAGCTGATAAAAAATACCACTTTTTGTATTACGTTTAGCCGGAATTAGAAAAAGTTAGATGAGAAGGCGAGGCGTGGAGTTGCCTTCTCATCTGTGAAATTTACAAATCGTTTTTGTCGTCTGGACTGGATTTACTACTCCAGAAGACAAGAACGCCTACCACTGCCCCAAGGCACATAGCGATCAATGCCCCGAGGAACATCCCCGTGGTGACGATACCTTCGGTGCCCCCTGGAAGGCGGATTACAATGTTGAAAAAATACGCCACTAAACCTCCAATCGCCCCGGATGCCACCCAAAAAACTAAGCGTTCTGTGGGGGTCATAAGTAACCTCCTTTCCCTAAGTATTGTATGGTTATAATTATAATAACATATTTTAGTGTTTAGATTTTTTTATATTTTAATATTTAATCGGATTTATATTTATTAAGAAGTAGCAAAAATATAAAACAAAAAACGACCCATTTTTAGGTCGTTTCTTGTCTTTAGGAAACCAAGTTTTGATTTTCTAAAGCGGAAAGCAGGAGATGTCGATTGGGATGTTGTATATCTTGGATTTCGACATCTCCTGCTCCTGTGTCGGATAGACGGGTTGGCCGGTGAGTTCGCGCCGCGTGAAGGCATGCTCGTTGGCAAGTTTGCGCGATTGCGATGTGGCCCCGTTCAGCGCGGCGGTCAGAGATCATGCTCTTAGCTGGCTATTCTTGCCTGCGGACCTATTTGGGTCCCTAAAGCATTTTTCCTTGATTCCGCCACAACACGCTTGTACCGACCGCCAGTCGGAAGCGTCGAGAGTGAAGGGCGCCGGGCATAATCGCGCGAAGAGTCTATCCAGACACTGTGCAAGGAATATATCATAAGCGGGTGAAGGTGTCAAGCGCTATAGGTTGTTAACTTTGTTCTTGAAAAAGAGGATTAAGAAGGAAATAAATTTATATAAATTTGAGGAAGAACTCCTGATAAATAACATACTAACCTGTAATATTACAAAGTACGATGTTTTTTACACAAAAAAACATTAAGTGGCTATTTTTCAAGCTTCAAAAAATGCTCCTCCTTAGGAAATTTCGAAATCATACCAATTATCCAATCAGCGTCATCTTTCTGGGATTCGTGGGCTCTCATTGCTTTCAATTTTGTGTCCCAATATTTCGAAACGTCAATTGTTAAGTCTATATCTTGTTTATTGTAGCCGGGTGGAACGTAAACGAAATAATCTTTTATCTGTTCCATCATTTCTTTTAATTCGCAATAATATAAAAGTGTTTTAACGTATTTTAGTTTTTGGAATATAAATGAAGTAACCAGTGCAGCAACGACGTGGTCGACGTGTCCGGAAACTCCTTTGAGGTCAAAGGTCAAAAGTGTGTCAGGTTTATATTTTTCAATTTTTTGGATGATTTTGTCAGCCAGCTTATGATATACGTTATTGCACAAACTTCCGTCGGTAAATCTTAAAAATTCCACTCCTTTTGCTCCCAATATTTCCGCGGATTTCAAAAGTTCTTTTTCCCGTATTTTAGCCAGAGAGTCTTTGTCTTTTACACTTGCAGCGTCTCCGCTGGTAACGCAAATTATATATACGTCCCTTTGTGAAGCAAAGTGCGCAATGGATCCGGCAGGCCCGAATGCTTCGTCGTCAGGGTGGGCGAATACGCATACAAGCGGTTTCAATTTCATTTAATGATTATATATTAATATTTATCAATATGTGAATATATATATAATTTGGTTAATTATTTCTTGTTCTTTAGTTAACATTTTAATAATCTTCAATCTAACAGTCCCGCGCTTAAAGGAGTGCCGCTTTCTATTCTTTTTATTGCCTCGCTAAGTAGTTTGCTTACGCTGACAACTTTAAACTTATTAGTGAATTTCATACCTTCAACATAAATAGAATCGGTAATTATTATTTTTTCTACAACCGAATCGTGCAATTTTTGGACTGCGTTGCTAGAAAACAACCCGTGGGTGGACGAAACAATAATCTTTTTTGCATCTCTTTGTTTTAGCAAATTTGCGGCATTTATTATGGTACCGCCAGTATCAATTATGTCGTCCACAATCAGGCAGTTTTTACCGTCCACATCACCTATCAGTTCTAAAGCTTTTGATATATTTCTTAAGTTCACATCTCTTTCTTTGTAAACTACTGCTATTCCTTCTGCCTGTATTCTTTTTGCGTAGGCGTTGGCCCGCATAGTGCCCCCTTTGTCGGGAGATACAATGACCAAGTTAGGTAATTTTAATTGTTTTATTGTAGGAAGCAGTACATAACTCGCATATAAGTTATCCCAAGGGCCGTCGAAAAATCCCTGTTGCTGATCGGAATGAATATCTATGGTAACTATTCTGTCCGCGCCGGAAATTTTTAATAAGTTGGAGATTAAAGCAGAACTTATAGGTACCCGGGGCTGGTCTTTTCTATCCTGTCTGGAATAACCGAAATAAGGGATTATTAGGGTAGTCTCTTTTCCTGACGCTCTTTTTACGGCATCTGTCATTAAAAAAAGCTCCATTATGTGTTTGTTGGTGTTGGGGGAGGTTGATTGAATTATATAAACATTTTGTTTTCTTAGTGATATGGGAATTTGTACTCTGATTTCCCCGTCGGCAAATTGTGTGCAGGGAAAGTAGACGCGTTTTTTTAATTTTTCGGCAATTTTTGTTGCGAGTTCGGGATTTGAAGAGCCCGAAAGTATTATCATAATTATAAAAAGTATAACAACAGTTAATGTTTGTGGATATATATTTCCCGGTTTTATAAGACCTATAATGTGTAGTAATATTGGTTTAATTTCGAAATCCGCTTGGAATGGAGAGTTAAAGAAATGTCCGGATTATTAGTTGTGGCAGCGTGCATCGTCATTCTGTTCATTGCCATTTCAATGGAGGAGAACTCCATAAAAAATGGCAATAACAATTGGCGCCGCATAGCCGCATTAATCGAGAACCTCGCATTAATCGGGATCGCGATTGGCTTCGTCATTGTAGTCATTAACGATCTCGTCCACTTGTTTTAAGTCACAGATTCAGGCAGCCACCCTTAATCTGTGACATTCAAAATCCATTCTATTTCAACACTTTTTTTGAGCTACTACTAAAATTGAAATTCCGAAAGGAAATGATAAAAATTTCTGCAGCATTTTTTCCACCCTTAACACCCAAAACAGAAAAGTATTCACGGCATCGGAATGGTTTTTAACGTCCGACTTTGGAGGCAGATTAAAAACTTTATCGATGTTTCGCTTTAATATAATAGGTAGAAAAAGCAGAGAATTCATATAAACGATATACAAAACCTTAAACCCCGAATTTTCCAGCATTCTCCTGGTATCTCTTTTATTGAACCTGTACAATATCCCAACTTCTTTGTCGTGGCTACCGGTGGCAATATTCATAGCAGGTTCCCTAAATGAAAATATTCCGTCGCACTTTAGTCCGGCGCCAACGTCTTTAAAAACTTTGAGGATATTTTCCGGTTTTGTCTGGTTAATAACATCATAAAAAGTTATTAGATCGTAAGATTCTTCCGGCAGGTTAAGGTTATGCATATCTCCGACTCTGCAGTTGAATCCGTTCTGCCTTGTGAGTTCTACAGCGTACGGGTCAACGTCAATGCCTTCGGCAATTCCGTATTTCAAAAGCTTATTCATATTGCCGCCCGTTCCGCATCCCACGTCTAGTGATTTGATTCCGGTTTTTTGAGGCAAGTATTTTTCAAGGATTTCAAAGCTTATTTCCCTGGTACCCACATACCACCAGTGAGTGTTTTCCAGTTTATTTATTTTGTCGAACTCTTCTTTGCTCATCATAACCAGTTGCTTATTGCAAGTAGATTATATAGCAGCGCAGGTAACGCTTGATAGGATTTTTACTAGATTAGAATTATAATTGCATGTATGCTGGGTCAAAAATTATCTTCGCTGACAATATTTTTTCCGTTTTATAACGACGCTGGAACGGTAGAAAAACAGATAGTAGATGCATATAGGTTCGGTGAAGATGTGGCGGAAAAACTTGAGGTTATAGCTATTAACGGCGGTAATTCCAAAGACAATACATTTGAAGAAATAAATAGAATGAAAGAAATGCACCCGGATTTGAAAGTGATTGATAAACCAACTAATTCGGAAGGGTATGCAGTTATTAAATACGGATTTAAAGAGGCAGCAGGCGAATGGGTTTTTTATACAGACGGAGATGCCCAGTACAGGTTGGAAGGTGATTTGCGAAGTCTAGTAGACAAGCAATTTGAAACAGGTGCGGATGTAGTAAACGGATATAAAGTGCAAAGATCCGATTCGGCCATAAGAGTACTTTTAGGTAATATATATGAACGATTCAGCAGATTTGTTTTTGAAATACCTATAAGAGATACAGACTGCGATTTTAGGTTGATTAGAAAGGGTGTACTGGACAAAATAGATTTGGTTTCTACAGATGCTTCAATACTTCCTGAGCTTTTAAAAAAACTCGAGCTAGTAGGGGCAAAGTTCGCTGAAGTTCCGATTTCACATTACTCGCGGGAATACGGAGTTTCCAACTATACAGCTGTTCAACTGCTGAAAGAAAAATTACTTGGGGATGTAACCTTATACTTTAAACTCCGAAAAATGCGCTCCGCCTACGAAAAGTTCAGAATATTCCGATTTGGATTAGTTGGAGTTATTAGTGTAATTTTGCAGTATTTGT
>Ga0209542_10001387_pt1 | contig 57193 bp, 78 predicted proteins | sample RifCSPhighO2_01_FD_184028 | JGI IMG/M metagenome (GOLD analysis project Ga0209542, IMG submission 184028) | Soil microbial communities from Rifle, Colorado - Rifle CSP2_plank highO2_0.1 (SPAdes) (version 2) | ecosystem: Environmental > Terrestrial > Deep subsurface > Rock core/Sediment ... | reverse complement strand
TGCCCAGCTATCATATTACAACATTCTCTCCAGTAATTCATTTATGTGCTCTTTATTATTTCCTAGAACTCCTTTTTTGTCCCCAAACCCCCTTTTAACATCCATCCCTCCTCTTGGAGGATGAAGTCTGAAGAAAGGTTTTAAATTTAAGTCCACATATTTTTTCCCATTCTCTATTTCATCGTATATTCTTTTAGGGTCAATCTTCTTTTTCTTATCTATCAATTGTCCTCTTTTTTCAATTAATTTTTCAAAAGTTTCTTTTTTAACTTCTCCATAAGCTACAAAATCTCTGACTTTATTTATCATTCCAATATTTTCTTTTGTGGGCTTAAAAACTACACATGAGAATTTTCTTTTCAATCTAAGTCTTGATAATGTTTCTTCTATGCTTGCCTTTAGTTTTATCGGTCCGCTAATCCTTATCGCTACTATCATTTTTTCCTCCAATGTTCATATTTGTTTTCTTTAACGCATCTACTCCAGCCTTTACGAGATTATAACTAGTTCCTTGTGTTCCAAACGTCTTACTGTAAACATCCTTAATTCCTGTAAGTTTTAGAACTTTTTTTAGTTCCTTTCCGACGACAAGACCCGTTCCTTGTGGAGCTGGGATGAGTGTTATTCTTACACTTCCCGATTTTCCGCTAACTTTGAAAGGAATGCTATGTAGCTCGCTACAAGCGCAGTCGAAACTAGAACACGCTCTCACGACCTTAATAACATTTAGTTTAGCCTTTCTCATAGCTTTGTCTCTCGCAGGAAGAGTTTCCTTGGCTCGTCCAGTTCCAAAGCCAATATGTCCATTTTCATCACCGACAATCGCCATTGTTGAAAAAGTAGGAACATTGCCTTCTTCGGTTTTTCTTTGAGTCTGTCTCCAAGCTCTCCTTTTTCCGCCACCGAATTTTCCCTTAGATTGTCCTATAGAAATTAAGTCGGACTTCAATGGGAGCAAGAAATCCACAATTTCTGGCTCAAGAATCTTTCTTTTGGTCTCTAATATCTGATTAATGTTCGTTATTTTCCCATCTTTTACTTCCCTCCCTAGCTTGGTTTTAGGGTTCCATCCCGAAGTAGATTCGGTTTTGGCTCTTAAAGGTGCTAAAATTTCTTTCTTTTCTTCTATCTCTTTAATGACTACTTCATCGATTTCCCCATCATCCAAAATATCAATAATTTTTTCGTTTTTCTCTGAAAGATCTAAAGCTTCCTTTTCTGAGAAAGTTCCATACGCTTCTACTGTTTTTTTAGTGTCTTCGAATTCTTGTTTTTTTTGTTTTGTCATTTTAATTATTTATTCTTGGTAGTTTTTGCTGTTTTTGGTTTTTTAACCGTCTTTACTTTATGATCTTCAGTTTCTTTTAGATGTTCTATATTTGCCTTAACCGATCCAAAAGGTATCTTATTCTTTAAATGGCCTCCCTCTATTCTTTCTTCGCTCGGAAAAAATTCTTCATTATAATTAATGTTTAATCCTGAGTCAACCAGCCCTTTAACAAATCCTTGCAATCTTGATTTGGATAAAACTCTGTACATCCCAAAATCAACTATTGGGCTCTCCAATTTTTTTGATACTATTGTTTTTCCAAAAAGAATGCCCATAAGATAACACGCAGGCAAAGATTTTAGACTACCTTGCGCTTTTTTTGGCCAGCCATACCTAATCAAGGCTGAAGAAGTCATCCCAATCTTGATGCTGTCTTTCGCTTCTTTACTTTCTAAGTATTGTACCACCAGATACTTATTTGTTTTTCTAAAGACTAATCTAGGCTTCTCACTTTTAAGTAATTTGATCCTAATTGCATAATCTGTTTTTCCTTCTCTTCGTCTTCTTTTAGCGACTTTCATTTTTTTATCCTTATATCTTTGGAAACCTTTTTTAAAGGTTTATCTCTGAACCTTCTAAGAGGTTCACTTCTTATTACCCCATTCTTCATTTATTTTCTTCATTATCTTAATTAGACTGGACTTAAATTCATCTTCCCATAATCTAACTGCATCATCAATTATCTTTGCCTCTGACTTTAAATCTTTCGTTAAGCCGATTAAATTATTTCTACTAATTAGCTCCATACCTTTCTTTATCAGTTCCGTCGCTTCTCTTTTATCTTCTTGACTTAAGACCTTACTCTCACTCAAATTAATCATGTTTTGAGGATTTGGCATAATCAAGCCGTGTAAGTATTCATTCCAACCCATAAATGTTTCAATGATTCTGTAACATATTTGCCTAGTCACTATTTCACCAACAAACCCTTCTTTCAGAATATAATCTTTAATATAAAATATCTTATTTATATCCTCGAGATCTGACTTAAATTTCAATTCCTTTTTAGCCAAATCAAATCTTTTCTCAAATTCTTGTATTAATTTTTCATTTTCCATTTTATTTCCGCATTTCGTTTATTTGCTCTTTCAAGTGGGCTTTACTTCTAAATACGCTGTTTCTTATTCCTTTTCTCACTTCTATTAGTTCTTCTCTGGTTAATTGTGAGCTCTTGACCAAATCACTGGCATGCTTTCTTAATTTCCTAGTCAGCTTAATGTAGTTTTCCTTTCTTTTATTTAATTTTTTTCTGATCTTTCCCGAACCCCTTTTCTTTTTTGTTTGTTTTACTGTTTTTCTGCCTTGAACGTTTTTGATCAGAATTGCACCTTCTTTATGAAGGTCTCTTATATCTTGTTTTGTTATTGCTTCTTTTATTTCGTCTAGTCTCGATTTTACAAAAACTATTCTCTCTTTTCCAACATTAAGGGCCTTCATTGCTAAAAGTTTCTTCTTTCTTAAGTTCATTTTAAGTTATGGTTTAGGAACCCTTTTAAAAGGTTCATTTTTATTTACCTCTAAAAATTTATTAATATTGACATTCCAAAATTCTAATTTCATTTCCTTAGCCCTTTTTAGTAGCTCAACTTTCTTTTTCATCCCTATTTTACCCATTACTGCCAAGTTTTTGCCAACTTTTTCTAAGTCTTTGAAGTTATTTACCAAGATAAGTGTTTTTCCATCAATTTTAGATCTAATCTCATCACTTTTTTTATATCCAATCGACACACTCGGAGCATAGCCCTTTCTTTTTTCTCGCATTTTATTATCTCTTCCAGTTGGCCTCCTCCAAACCCTCATTTTTTTTCTTCTCTTTCCTAATTTAGAGTGCCTATTCCAATTTCTTCTAATAAAGTTTGGCATTAGATTTCTCTCCCATCTTTAGTGGTTATAAAAATGCCATCTTGAAAGACTCTTCTATCTCTATTTCTTATCCTGGTTACCTTTTCGAAGTCAGCTGCTACCTTTCCAGCGACTTCCTTATCACAGGATACAACTTCTACATACTCTTTATTGAGTTTTACACTCACGTTTTCCGGGATCTTCATTACTCGTGGAACTTTCTCTCCAAGAAAATTTTTTATTTTTGCTTCTTTATCTCCTATCTCTACGGTGATCGGGAAATGGCTGAAGCATACTTTAAGTCTATACTCAAATTTTCTCTGGACCCCTCTAATCATATTCTTGATGTGGGCGTTAGTAGTGTTGATTATTTTCTTGTCGTTTTTCGTAGCCTTTTCAAAACTGATTAATATTTTATTATCTTTCATTTTAATGTCGACCCTGCCAACGATAAATTTTCTTCTATTTATGCCCTCTGGACCCTTTACTGTTACCATTTCATTTTCAATTTTTATCTCAATTCCACTGGGAATTTCAATTTCTTTAACTAAGTTCTTTTTCATTTTAGTAAAAATATGCTATTAAACATCCTCCAGTTTTTTCTTCCTCTGCTTCTTCGTGAGTAATCAATCCCTTATTTGTAGAGATTATTATAGTTCCAACCTTTCTTGATGGCAAATACCTTCGTCTGTATTTCCCTATCTCATCTTTTGACACTGTGAATCGTGGCTTAATCGCTTTACATTCAAAAAGATCTCCTATTGTGATTTCAATTATTTTTTCCTTACTTTCTATTTTATACTTCTTTATCGCTCCTTTCTGTTTCATTATTTTCAGTATCTCAATAAGTAGGTTCGAAATTCTCCGGATGGTAACAGTTTCTTTTCTAGCCCTCTTAGCATTCTTTATCATATTCAACGCGTCTGAAATTATATCTTGTGCCATTTTAACTATATTTTATAAAGCCGATCTCTTCAGCAACTTCTCTGAAGCAGTGTCGACATAAATTTAATCCATATGATTTTATATGGGCTCCAAATCTCCCACATCTCTCACATTTCTTAGTAGCTATCCCAGTTTTTCTTTCTTTAGGTTTACAATGCTTTAGAAACTTTTCCTTCACCGCCGGCTTGTTTTTCAGCTGCTTCAAAATTTTCCTCCAATCACTTGCCACCATATTACGTAAAAACTACATTAAATTTATTTTCCATGAATTTCATTATCTCTTCTGGTGATATCTTCTGTCTTTCAGGTACCTTACCTCTCTTTATTTTTCTTATTCCTACTCTTCTTCCCGCTCTTTTGAAGACCACTGTTACGTCAAACCCCATAATTCCAATATCTCTCTGATATTCCATTCCAGGTATCTCAATATATTCTTTAACTCCAAAAGAGAAATTATTTTGACTAAGGTGCTTTTTTTTCAATTTGTAGTCTTTAGCGACTAACAATCTCTTTAATAGATTTTCAAAGTTCTTTCTTATTGTTACCACGGCTCCGACTTCCAAACCCGGACGCACACCCCATGTAGGTATTCTTTTCCTAGACCTCATTTTAGCAGGTTTTTCTCCAGTTATTAATTTCAATAATTTAACACCCTTTTCCAAATAATCAGTAGTTCCTCCAACATTTAGTACTACTTTTTCTATTTTAACTTGGGTCATTATATTGTCTTTGTTCATTTTAGTTTTGGTTTGGCAACCTTTTTAAAAGGTTCATTTTCATTCGATTACCATTATTTGTTTAATTAGAACATTGATCTTATCTTTATTGGAGCCGATCTCAATCATTTTCTTATCTTCTTCAATCTTTTCAATTATGCCTGTTTTTCCCATGTGCTTTCCAGCAACTACTAGGACTTTGGATTTCTCCTTCAATGGAAGTACATGTGATATTTTCTTGTTTGAAAAGTCTACAACAACTGAGTCATTTATCTTTGCTGAAATATCTGAGATGAAGTTTCTGCCATCACCTAAGTTAATCTGGGTTTTCTTTCCCTTAAGCGTTTTTTTATTTAAAATCTTAGCAACTTTCATCTTAGATTCTTTTTCGCTGATCTCTTCAAGCGTAAATTTTCCTATAGGTGATAATGATAATTGATAATATTTCTTAGATGGAATTATCGAAAGTTTGTCAAGTAAGTTTAGACTTTCTTTTTCACTTAGGACATTTTTCCCATTTAGAACTATGCTCTTGTTATTAATGGCTTTTTTAACTTCTTTACGATTTCTTGCAATTTTCAAGATGTCCCTCATAACAATCAATAAAGGTAGTCCCGTCTTCAAATCAGCATCAGGCCTTACTACATACTTAGACCCTTTTCTTGTTATTGGCCAATTCTTAGGTACGTCTTGTCTTTTTAAGTGCATTTTATTTAACTCCTTGTTTAATTTTGTCGGATTTTAATTTAATTCTTCTTTCTATCGATAGAATTCTTTTTTTATCATCTAAATCTAATTCTACTATTTGTAAGTTAGAGGTTCTTAAGGGTAGGTTTACTTTGGATCCATCTGCCTTCTTTACTTGTATGTTTTCTATGTTGACTATTTGCTTTTTTAAGTTCACTATAATAATCTTTCCCTGTTTCTTCTTAAATTTTCCCCGTGTAATAATAACTATATCGTTTTTTCTAACCGGAATATTTCTTCTGGCGTATTTTTTTCTTAATTCTTTAGACAAATTGACACTTACAAATTTTTTCTTAACATTTAATGGAGCATTTGCTAGATATTTTCTCTGCTTTCTTGGGAGTTTGCTCCTACTCCAATTTTTACTAAACTTTTTTTTCATTTTAGTGTTAATATATTATCGACGCAATTTTTGCAACCTGTTGCCATCGTTCCATAACCTCCCTTGCTAATGGACCCTTAATTTGAGTTCCTTTGGGATTCCCCTTATCGTCTTTTAATATCGCAACAGCATTGTCTTCGAAGCAAACCCGTTCCCCGTTCAATCTTCTGTATGGTTTTTTCTGTCTTATTACCACTGCGTCAAAAATTTTTCCTTTCATATCTGGAACTCCCCTTTTGACGCTGACTTTTACCCAATCTGCAATTTTTGCATTAGTTTGTTTCCCTTTTTTAGCTTTACTCCTCTTCACCCCGACTATTTTGACTATCTTTGCGCCGCTATTATCTGCAGATGTTACCCACGCTCCAAGATTTAATCCAGCCGTTCCTTTTGCCGATATTGCTTTCATTTGACATTTCTCCTTTCTTTATTTAGAATGAATAAAAATTTATTCGATCTCATTTAATTTCTCCCTTGCTTTTTATTTTATTTATTACTGTTGCATGAATGATTTTGCTCAGTGGCCTACATTCTTGGACACTAATATAGTCTCCAACATTTATCTTATCTTTCATGCAATCTGCAAGTCTAGCATGAATTTTTGTCTTAGACTTAGAGTATCTCTCATATTTCCTAACATAGATCATTCTTTGAAATTCGATTGTTACTCTTCTTGGTAACTTATTTATAACAACTCCTTCGAAGATTCTTCCCCTAACTTTAAGATTTCCATGTAAATGGCAGTCTCTGTCTTTACATATTCCGCCAACTATTCCGCTTTCCGCATTCTTCTTTACCTTCTCATTAGGGTTCTTTCTAGATGTTCCTTTCCCTTTGTGTTTTTTTCCTTTCTTTTCCATTTTTTCAAATTGCGCTGTGTTTTTCCCCGTTTCTTGCAATTAAGTTCACTCGCTTATCGAGTCTTCATCGAAGCCAAGTTCGATCAACAACGCCTTCATCTTTCTGTTGTGATCTCCCTGCAGCTCTATGACGCCGTTTTTGTAAGTACCACCACAGGCAAGCTCATTTTTAAGCGCCTTGGCGATTTTCTTTACATCAATGCCGCTGTCGAACCCACTCACAAGGGTAACTATCTTCCCGTATCTCTTCTTGTCATTCGTTACCTTTATCTTCTGTGAACTTTTTACGATCTGTTCACATACACAGGCTTGTTTTGGTAAGCCGCACTTTGGACATATCTCCATTAGTGTATTTATGTAACATGGCTATCGGAAAAATCTTCCTGCCAGCTATTTATCTTTCAACACCTCCATGTTGGATTTGTTAAGTGTCAATATTTTCGCTATTGCTCTCTTCGCTCGTCTTATCTTTGCGCTTCCAGATTTTCTTGAGCTTACTCTTGCTTTAATAAGTTCCATATTCAGTTCTTTAAGCTTTCTCTCTTTATCTTCTCTATTTAAACTTCCTAGTTCTTTTGATTTTGTGTTTGCCATTTTTATTTCTTAGATTTTTTAGTCTTTTTAGTCTTTTCCACTTTTACTTCAACCTCAGTGAGTTTGTTTCTCAATTGTTGTATAAATGATTCATCAAGCGTAATCTTGTCTTTCAATACAGCATCTGGAGGAAGTATGGATACTTTTATTCCCACTGTTCCAGGTTTTGTTTCTGCTCTCGATTGTGCTTTATCTACTACTTTTGCGCTATCGCCAGTTTTTTTCAAGTAGCCTTGTGCAAATCTCCATGTTTTAGCTCTAGAGCTTGGAAGTTTGCCGCTAAGTCTTATTTCAACTCCTAAAGCTCCAGCATTCATTATGTTCTGGAGGGCTTTATAAGCGATAACTTTGAATTTCAAAGGTCCGAATCTTTCTAATCCAAGGGCAATTTCATCAGCCATTATCTGGGAGTCTAATTGTGGAGTATATATCTCTTCTATCTCTATATGTGGATTTTCAAGCTTGAATCTAGTTTTTAATACTTTAGTTAATTCCGCAATTTTTTCCCCACCCCTACCAATGACCAATCCAGGTTTATTTGTAGCAATGATTATCTTTTCACCAATAGGAGTATATTCTATCCTAACTCTACTTATTTTTCCTTTTCCGAGTGAAGATTTAATGTACTCTTTTAATGAAAATTCTGCTTTCTTAAATTCAACCGTTTTTCTTTCTTCCATTATTTTTTAACCTCCTCACTCTTGGCCACTTTTTTCTTAATTGAGTTTTTTTGACTCTTACTCATGGCCTTTAAAACTATGTGCGATCTCTTTTTCCTAACGCTTCCGGATTTTCCATATGGTCTTTGTCCAATATTTGCAAAAGCCTCTTTTATTATCGGATTCTCTATGTCATTATAATTAGCGTTAGCAGCTAAACTTTTTAAAAGGATTATGAAATTTTTCACAGCCCTTATTGGATATCTCCCCGACATAATGTTTCCCTTTCGGTGTGGGATTTCTCCTTTCATCGGTAATGCTCTCTTGAGTTTAACAACTTCTTCAAGCTGGTTTAAAGCTATACGGATTTCTTTTCCTCTAATGAATTTACATATAGCCACTGATTCTTTTGTGGATGCAGGAATATTTTCAGCTCTAACAAAGACTTCTTTTTTCTTTTGGACTGTTTTTTTCTTAGATGTTTCTGGTTCTTTTTTCACCGGCTCTGTAACTTTTTGTATCTCTATAGAATTTTTAATCTCAGATACGGTCTGTTCCACTATTTTTTCACTTTCCACTTTCTCATCGTTTTTATTTTTTTCTTCTTTAGTCATTTTTATTTTTTGGATTTGTGTTTACTTCCCTTTGTTGCCCCAACTCCTGCACTCCCGTGCTGAATTCTCTTTCTCGTCGGGGAAAATTCACCTAGTTTATGTCCAAGCATTTCAGTAACTATCTCAAAAGCAACATAACTATTCCCATTATATACTTGCACTTTCATTCCAACCATATCAGGGACAATGATCATATCTCTTAAGTGTGTTTTTATATTTTTATTTTTGGAAATTTTATTCTTCATTCTCCCCACAAACTTTTCAATTTCTTGGAAATTTCTAAGTAAGATTCTTCTCTGTTTGGACTTTAAGTGCGTCGCAAACTCTCTTACTTCTAATGCCTTAAGCTCTTCAATCGTCTTGCCCCGAAATTTTATTTCTTTCTTTTCCATTATCTTTTCTTTCCTGTTCTGCTTGGTCTTATTAATCCAACTCTTGCCCCAGCCGGAGCGTTTCTCTTTGCAATCTTTGATTTAATTCTTTTACCTCTTCCAGATCCAAATGGATGGTCTATTGCATTCATCTTCACTGCAGACGTTCTAGGCCATAACTTATTCCTAGATTTCCTTATAAAAAACATCTTCCCAGCTTTAATAATTGGCTTGTCTAATCTACCGTCCCCGGATATTACTCCAATTACTGCCCTACAATTGGAATTAAATGATCTTTCTTGCTTTGAAGGCATTAAGACATAGATCTGCTCTCCAATAATTCTACTTATTGTTGCATAACTTCCCCCTGTTTTGATGAATACTCCCCCATCTCCAGGTCTTGACTCTATGCAATAAATGTGAGTCTTAACAGGTATATTCTTTAAGATAAGAATGTTCCCATTTTGAACTTGATCCCCACCAATTTTTATTTTTTGTCCTTCCAACATTCCTTTGAAAGCAGGCATATAAAAAACTTGATCTCCCATCTTTACCTTTGCCAACGGGGCAGTATGGGCAGTTGAGTTCTGCAACTTTAAGACGATCCCTTCTCCGTCTTTATTTGAAGGGTATTTTATTTTGTATTTATAAGCATTGTTTCTAACTCGGTAACTTTTGCTTCCATGCCCTCTAGCCTGAACTATTATTCTCTTTCCCATGTTTATCTTATCAATTTATTCTGAAAATTTATTTCCATTTTAGATTATACCCAACTTTGTCGCTATGTCTATAGCTAAAAATTCTTTCTTTAATTTAACGTAAGCATGTTTTTCTTGACCTCTAATTGAGGTTCTTATCTTCTCAACCTTTACGCCGAATACATCTTCAACATCGTTCTTTATCTGTTTTTTCCCGTTTCTCTTATCGACGATAAAGGTAATCTGGTTATTTCTTTCTATTGACATCACAGCTTTTTCCGTTATCAAAGGATCCAAGAATATGCCCTTCTCTATGTCTATTTTTCTAGCCACTATTTCTTTCTGTTTATTGTTATCTTTCCCATCTTCCACTTTCTTGCTTATTTTTTTAGATTTTGAATCTTGCCCCGTGATTTTTTCCATTTTCGTTTTTTTATTTTCCATGTTTTTCCCCTATTTCCTTAATTGCCGCTTCCGTGTAAATAGTTAGCCTTCCCAATCCTCCTCGGGCAAGGTCATTGACTCCTAATTTATCCACTTTTACATACTCGATGATATTGGTCTTCATTTCTTCTTTATTTCCTAGTACTAATAACAACCCTGCATTACCCTTGTATTTTCTCCCTCTCATCTTTCCTTTTCCAGCCCTTACTCTTTTCTTTCTTATGGCAACATTATATAGTGTCTCTCCGAGAATACTATTCAAGCAGATAAGCATTTCTTTCGTTTTTAGACTTGTTATTTTATCCTCGATAATCCAAGGCAGATTCTGTATCTTCTCCTTTCCCAGTGTTTCATATTTCTTCTTAACGAATTTTTCAGAAGTTGTTGCACTCAAAGCAGATCTTAATGCAATCATCATCTCTTTTTTATTTATCTTTTTAGTATTAATCATTCCGATTATCTTCGGCGGATGGGCTCTTCTTCCTCCTCTTGTTCCGGCAGCTTCAGCTCCCACCCAATTAAACTGCGTCCCTCTATTGGACATTACTTTTCTAGGGACTCTTGACATTCCTCTTCCATATGATGTTTGCCACACATGTCTCCTATGTCTCATCTTCCCCATAGCAGAATATTGCTTTCCTGCCACTGGAGATGGAGAATAAGGCTGTTTTACCTTTTTAGTTTCTAATACTTTGGCAACAATATCTTCTCTTATTTCTGAAGAAAATATTTTAGGCAAGTCAATCTTTCCCTTTTCTTTTCCCTTGATATCGAATAATGTAGTTTTCATCTTATTTTTTGAACGTTTTTATTTTTTGGAAACCTTTTTTAAAAAGGTTTATCTTAAAACCTCTATAAATTCATAATTTCTTTTATCCTGTTTTTTAGTTTTTCTTAACGGGGAGGTAATCAAAACTTGTCTTTTTACTGGCCCCTGAACAGATCCCTGAACTAAAACATAATCTGTCTTTATATCTCCGAAATTTTTCAGATTCTTTAAATCAGCCTTTCCAAAATGAACTATATGGGAATTATATTGTAGCCTCGTAAACATGCCTAGTTGTCCGGCCATGGGTGTTCTAAAAGTTGTTCTAGCAGGGTGCCACGGTCCAACACTACCAACTTTTCTTACTCCCTTTTCGGCCTTGTGCGATCTTAATGTTACTCCAAATCTCTTTACCGGTCCTTGAAACCCCTTTCCCTTACTCAAGCCTCTTAAATCTACTAACTGCCCTCTATCAAAGAATTCCCCCATAGTTAATTCTTTGTTAAGGTGACTTTTTGCAAAGTTTATCTTTTCCTCAACACTTCCAGTTAAACCAATTTCAGTAAGATCAGGAGTCTTCTTTATGTTTGTTTTCTTGACTTCAGAATAGACTATGAGTCTAACATCATCGTATTCTTTTATATCTTCAATTTTTTTTATTTTTGTCTTTGGAAGTTTGATAACTCTCTTAAGATATTTGTCAAGATTGTCGCTTACCAATTCATCCATCACTTTTCCGTGTTTGTAGAATCGAATTGATAAAATTTTCATCGGAGGACACTCAAGTATTGTGACTGGGAAGACAATTTTCTTATCCTTAGTCATAGAATCCGGAGTCTTGTCCTTTGCATGTACTGAAGTCATTCCAGCTTTATATGTAATAAACCCTTTGAGACTTTTCCCAGAATCAATGGCGTCCCAGTTAACACTAGGCAAGAACTTAGACGCTCTCTTTCTCGGCCAAACCTGTAGGCTTCCTTTCCTTGGTCTCTTTGGTGGTGCCATTTGTTATACTTGTTAATAGTGCGGAAATCATTTTGTTTCTACCCTGGATTAATTATCAAGAAAAAATGCGTTTATAAAGCTTATTGTGAAGTGAGATGTAAAGTTAACGTTCCCAAATGGAGATGTTTTTAAAGTTTAATCCGTTATTATAAAAATCATGGTACTCAGCTTGAAGAAGAATGAGCAAATTCTAATAGATAGGGGGGCTAATCTATTTAAGGGAATGGAGGCTGTCGGAGGTAGGCTGAAAATTACAAACCAACGACTTATTTTCGAACCACATGCAATTAATATTCAAAAACAAATATTAAAAGTTCCACTGAATCAAATAAAAGAAGTAAAATCAAGAAACACTCTGGGAACAGTTCCTAATGGTATTGCTATAAAATTAGCTTCTAGTCAAGAATATAAATTGGTAGTTTGGAAAAGAAAAGAGCTAATAGAATTAATTAATAGGAAAAAGTAACCTTACGCTTCAAACGGCTTTTCTGTCTCGATTTTTTGACCGTCAATTTCAGTCTCTCTTATAATTTTTCCCTTCCTTCTCGACTCTTCCCTTATCTTGGCGAAGTCATCGCTTTTCTTTAAGCTATCTGGAATAACTATATCTTCTATAACAAAAGTATGCGTTATTATCGCTTCCTTAAATGCTGACCTTTCAAAAACGAAGTTGTCGACTATCTTTTTGTCTTTGGTTGATAGTCTACAAAAGTCGGGATTAGGTCTCTCTTCTCCCTTGCCACCAGGTTTTCCGGATTTAGGAGCTTTTGCTTTTATCTTTAATGTATCTCCTCCAACGCTAAAGCTTAATGCAAAAAAAGCCTTTTGGAATTTATTCAAAAGAGATAGGATTTCGTCTCCAGACATTTCATCATCAATCACGTACTGCTTAACTCCCTGGAATTGTTTCTTACTTTTGAATTTCATCTGTCCGGTCAAATCTGCTGTCGAAACTACTACTCCTGTAATTCGTGTTTTATTTTCTCCTAAGACTTCCGCCAGCTCTCTAACAAATTCATTAGCGAATTCGGCACTTGTAGCAATAGTGTATTTTGCAGGAGAACATTTTACCTTGACAACTGCACGATTTTTGAATTCCCCTCTGCTAAATTTCTGGAATTGTAAATGAACGAGATCATCGCTTTTAGCATCAAAAATCTTTTTTATAAAGTTCATTCTTCTATTTGTGAAAAGTTGCTTATAAATTTTTTGCAACTGTATTTTTAAATTAACTTTCAATGATTTGTATATGTCAACTCAGACAAATTGGTATGTTGTCACCGGAACTCTTCATTCAGGGAAGACTCCTCTCATTAACTATCTCTCTTTCTTAGGCTACCGAACTTTTCCAGAAATTGCCAGATTAGTGATTGATTTAGACATGAGTAGGGGAAAAACTATTGATGAAATAAGGCAAGACGAGTTTCTTTTCCAACAAAGAATAAACAAGCTCAAAATTGATAAAGAATCTTCTATGGACCCCATTCAACCTATTTTTCTTGATAGGGGAATTCCAGATGATATTGCTTATTGTAGACTTCGAGGTGACAGTTCTCCATATTTGACTGAAGTAGCTAGGCAAAGAATTTACAAACAAGTTTTTATCTTAGATCCACTCCCGTTCAAAAAGGATTATGCAAGAACTGAAGACGAACAGACTGCCAGGCGAATTGATTGGCTTATTCGGGATGCTTATGGCACACTAGGATATCTTTATATCCCTGTCCCAATAATGCCTCTTGACGAACGTGCCAAATTCATTCTCGATTCTGCCGGGATTTAATATTTCTCCAAACCTTTATAAATTTGAGAGCACTCTTTTTATGACTAGACATGGATGACAATTATCTTAAAAGAACAGCAACGATAATCATATTAGTTCTACTTCTTGTATTATCTTTTCTAGTCTTGAGACCCATATTAATGGCTATCGTGCTGGGGTTCGTTTTAGCATTTATCTTTTCTCCCATCTACAACTTTCTTTTTAAGAAGACAAAATCTCCCAATACTTCTGCCACACTCTTAACCATTTTCTTAATTTTCGTTATCGCTGTGCCTCTTTGGTTTTTTACTCCAGCAATATTAAAACAATCATTTAAAATATATGAATACGCTCAAGCTATAGATTTCGTAAGTCTACTACAAAAGTTGGTTCCATCTATGTTTGGATCTGATCAATTCTCTATTGAAATCGGGAATATGGTTCACTCTTTTGTTATAAAAACTCTTAATTCCTTTGCGACCTCTCTTGGAAATATTATTTTAGACTTCCCTTCGTTAGCTCTAAAGTTTGTCGTTGTTTTATTCACCTTCTTTTTTGTTCTACGGGATGGAGATAGTTTAGTCAATTATCTAAAGAGCTTATTACCTTATGATAAAGATGTTAAAGACAAATTTTTCAAAACTTCCCGGGAAATCACTAAGTCGGTTATTTATGGACATATAGTTATCGGAACTGCTGAAGGTATTGTTATGGGGCTCGGTTTTTTCTTGTTCAGCGTTCCAAACTCCCTGATCTTAACCTTATTGACAATCCTTGCTGGAATCTTGCCTATTGTTGGGCCTATGCTGATATGGTTCCCAATAATGATCGTCTTGCTTATCGATGGGAATAATTTTGCCGCCATAGGAGTTCTTTTGTTTGGAATTGTTGCCTCTAACATTGATCACATCTTAAGGCCCCTGTTTGTTTCAAGATACACCCAGATCCATTCTGCAGTGATTCTTATTGGTATGATTGGAGGGCTATTCCTATTTGGAATTCTTGGGCTTATCTTAGGACCTTTAATTTTAGAATATCTCATAATTGTCCTTGAATTGTATCGGGAACGAGAATTATGATTAGATAAATATAAAAGTCTTTTTTATATTATTTATAAGAGATGGAATTAAAAATAAAATTTCTTAAATGGTCTACCGGAATGCTCGGAGCTATGCTTCACAAAAAAACTGCAGAAAAAATAGGAATTCAATCAAGAGACAGGATCCTAATAAAAACTATGGTCAAGAAGCCAAGCCAAATTTTTACCTTTGTTAACACAATCGATGGCTTAGTTGGAGAAGATGAGATCGCTGTCTCTTCCGAGACAAAAGATAGGATTAGCCTTAAAAGCGGCGAGAAAGTTCAGGTAACTCTCGCACAAGCACCAAAAAGTTTGGATTATATAAAGAAAAAACTTGACGGAAAAGTCTTGTCTTATGGCGAGATTAAATCAATTATTGCAGATATCGTCACAAATTCTTTAGGTGAGTTAGAAATCGGTGTTTTTGTTTCTGCAATGTATGAAAGAGGGATGTCTTTTAATGAAATAGTTTACCTTACAAAATCTATAATAGAAACGGGTTTTAGGACAGATCTTCCCTACAAAATAATCGCAGATAAGCACTGTATCGGGGGAATTCCTGGCAATAGAACAACACCTATAATTGTCGCTATATGTGCTGCCGCAGGTTTGATCATACCTAAGAATTCCTCGAGAGCTATTACTAGTGCAGCAGGAACAGCGGATGTTATTGAGACGATCTCAAGAGTCGATTTTTCTTCAGAAGAGATAAAAGAGATTGTCAGAAAAACTAATGGGTGCATGGTTCATGGGGGAGGTTTAGGAATGGTGCCTGCAGATTCTAAGATAATTCAGGTTGAGAAAATACTCAAAGTTGATCCCGGAGCCCAGCTTTTAGCCTCTATCATGTCTAAAAAACTAGCTTCAGGAAGCTCCCATGTAGTCATAGACATTCCTTATGGAAAAGGAGCTAAATTCACTAAGAAAAAAGCTTTGGATTTAAAGAAGAAATTCGAAAAGCTTGCTAGATATTTTAAGGTTAAACTAGAATGTATTTTAACTGACGGGTCTCAACCAATAGGGAATGGTGTAGGTCCTGTTTTAGAAATACTCGACATAATCAAAGTTTTGGACCCTTCTCAACACGGTCCAAAAGACTTAGAAGAGAAGTCCCTCTTGCTCTCGGGAAGGCTTTTGGAACTAACTGGGAAAGCTAAGAAAGGACAGGGGATTATTCTAGCAAGAGAGATCCTCAGTTCTGGGAAGGCCTTTGCAAAGTTTAAACAGATAATTAAGGCTCAAAAAGGTTCTTTAAATCGCATCAAAATAGCTAAGTTCAGAAAAGATATCCTTAGTGAAAAGTCTGGAAGGATAAATGAAATTGTAAATAAAGATATTAGTGCCCTTGCCAGAGTTGCCGGTTCTCCCGAGGACAAGGGCGCGGGTTTATTTTTATGCTACCACGTCGGGGAAAAAATACAGAATGGTCAGAAGCTCTTGACGATTTATTCAAACTCTCAGACGAGACTTACCCAAGCGATAGAATTTTATCAAAAAGCAAAGCCAGTTAAGATAAGATAATAAAACTTCCCAGTAACAGACATATACTTCATTAGATATAAATTTTTAAACCTAGACTTTCTCAGTTTTACATGAAAAGATCGGAATACAAGGAAAAGCTTGTTGAATATTTCAAAAAGAACTTAAATAAGGGATATACTGAAGACTCTCTTAAGTTTGCTTTGATAAAACAAGGTTATTCAAGAGTTGTTGTTGAAGAGGCACTAAGAGATGTTCACCTGGATCTTGCTTCCAAAGCTCCTGTTTTAGCTGACAAGCCAGAGATAAAGTACGAAGTTCTTGATGAGAATGACAATGTTGTTAAGAGGCCGTGGTGGAAAAAATTGTTCGGGCTTTAATTATTTCAGGTATATCTTCTTGCCCAACAATTCTTATAAATGAAGGTTAGATTCGCTATCTATGAAAGTTACAGAACACATAAAGAATGCAACTCGTCCTTTGATTAGTTTTGAGATAACGCCGCCAGACGGAGGAACATTAGATGACGCCATGAAGAAAATTTCAAGACTCGTTCCTTATAACCCCCCTTTCATCGATGTAACTTATCACCCTGTTGAGCAAGTTCATGAAGATACTCCCGAGGGCATAGAAAGAATAATAATAAGAAAATATGCTGGAACAAGAACAATCTGTGCTAGTATGCAGAGGGAACATAAGCTTGATTCAGTTCCCCATATACTATGCAGAGGCTTCACCTGGAATGAAACGAGAGATTTATTGAATGAAACAAGATTTGACCAAGTCGCTAATATACTTGTCATACAGGGAGATGAAAAGGGGTATGAACGCCCTCTTGAACCCGGAGCCGAAACTTTTGAACATCCTTCCAATTTAATTCCTAAAATAAGAAAAACTTTTGGAGATTATTTCTGCATTGGTGTTGCTGGCTATCCAGAAAAACACATGGCAGCACCTAATCTAAGAACAGATATAGAATTTCTAAAACTGAAAGTCGATTCTGGAGCAGATTACATAGTGACTCAAATGTTTTACGATAATGATTCTTACTTTAGATTTGTCGATCTTTGTAGAAAAGCCAGGATAAATGCTCCAATAATCCCAGGAATTACTGTTCTTTCTAAGAAAAAACACCTCACAGATCACCCAGAAAATTTCAAAATTGACATCCCTTATCCTCTTTCAAGTAGAATTTATGGAGCGAGCGAGGAAGACGTTGCAAAATTCGGAATTGAATGGGCAACAAATCAGACTGAAGAACTAATTAGAAACAATGTGCCTGCTACTCACTTTTATGTGTTTAGTGGGATAAAACCCGCTCTAAAAGTTATCGACAACTTAGGTCTTGATAAGAAATTAACCTCTCCGAGCTAACTCTGCCCCTCTATTAACTATTTCATAAAGTTGAATACATCTCTCTAAATTCAACTGCCTCAATCCACAATCTGGTGCAACGTAAACCAATTTCTCATCTCTTAGGGTATTGGTAGCCCTTTGAATCCTATCTCTAACGATCTCAGTGGTTTCTATTTCCCACCTTTGTTGTTTTTCTAATGTTATGTCCACAACTCCAACCCCTATTTCATATTTTCTTTGATCAGCGTATTTTGCAAACACAGCCAAATCACTTTCATAGTTATCTGCATTAGCAAGTTCTAATGAGAAATGATCTACATTTTTATTCAATTTCAAAACATGAGGGAACAACAACTCATACCCACTCTTCTCTGTTAGAGAGACTCTTCTAGGATAGCATATATGTAAGCTAAATTTAACTCCTTCTATCCCCTTTACAACTTCATTTACTCCATCGACAACAATAGGCATGTGTCCGACATCTAGTGTTGCTGCTGGAATGTCTAATTGAATCCATTTTGCCCCCCTTTGAACGACAGCTTCTACTTGAGGTTTTATAACGTTTCTTGCTAAGGCTAAAACAAATTCACGTTTAGCTTCATAACGTAATTTACTAGGATCATTTTCATGCTTGGATTTAAGCAGGTCTGTATAATATCTATTATCACTCATAACTGCAATCATATACGGATCATCTATTGGGACTTTTATTGATTTATTTGCATGAGTTTTTACAAAGTCAAATTCTCTTAAGATTAGATCGTCAATGGAATTCTCTTTTAATCTGGGTTCATCAACACAAACAGCCATTCTCCAACTATCAGGACCTCTAGATCTAATCATCTCAGGAGTTTTTTCAAATCCATCCACTCTTGTTGCTACATGTTGATACATCTCTTTTCTTCTAGCCTCCCCATCATAAACATGATCAAATCCCAAGCTCTCCTGAAGCCTTAAGTATAATAAGGCATTAAAATCAGCTAATAGAGATTTTTCTTCCAAACTTATTCCTGCCTGCGCCTTCTCTAAAATCTGGACAGTTTCACCATAGTCTACTCCAACTTGTTTAGCTAAAGACTTAACGCGATTAATCTCATAGTTTGTAACCTCTTGATTTCTTGTAGCCTTTACTCTAGCATTGAGCTTAGGTAAGCTTCCAACTTCGTAAGTGGGAAATAATTTACTCATTTAATATCCTCTTTGTTTCTGAAAGTATCTCTAACTTATTTTTCCCGTGGGTATACCCTCTATATTCTGTTCCAGTGTTAGGAGTTAAAAATATTTCTTCAGGATCCGTTCTTTTTACAATTTCTCTAATTTTTTCAGCAATTTCTCTGGGACTCTCCAAACTTGTACTTCTAGAGTCTATAAGTCCTAAAGCGAGTTCCTTTTTAGAATATTTATGTTTCATGATGTCATTGATGCTAGTTTCGGTACAATCTATTCCAATACAATCTACTGAGAGATGTAATAAAGATGGGATTATAGGGCCCGCATTTCCAAAATACGTACTGAGGCTAGTTTTCGCTCTTTTTACTCTTCCACATATATCCATTCCTCTACTCAATAAATCTAAATCTTCTTGAGTTAGTGAGCCTAAAGATTCTTTTACAACAATTGCTGGTTCATCGTATTGGATTCTCCCAACTCCTTTCGAGGCAAGATGTTCTGCTTCTGCATGTAAAACTTCTGCAAGATTTGTTATTGCCTCTCTTTTATCTCCATATCCTCTTACATGTGAAAGCATGAGTAACGTGTACGGGGAAGGTAGAATAACCATAGCAGTTCCATCTGTTGGAAGCTCATCTAGATGAATGTACTTCTGACTAAATCCAGTTTGAATTTCTAAAGGCCCTTGAATCTGGGGTGTCCAAGAAAAAACATTATTATTAAACCAATTTTCCTGAGGCCCAACACTAACTCCTTTAACAGTTTCACTCAACGGTTGGAAGAGATAAGAAATTCCAAACATCGGATCTACAATGTAATCTAATCCTGCTTCTTTTTGTAATCTTATGTTTTCTCTAGTCTCTAATTTAATTAACTTTTTTACATCCTCTATCAATCCTCTCCCCCTCTTCCATTCATTCCTTATTTCATAAAGGCTCTGAGACTGTCCAAAAGGTCCGTTTAAATATCCACCTAGTTTCATTTTTCTCACAACTTCTTATCCTTTTTATTGATTTTGCTTTGTTTGAATATACTTTTTATATAACTTTAATCGAGATCCAATAGCAAAACCTTTAAAATAACTTAATTAATTCTTATATTAAAGCATCTGTGTATTTTCTTTAGAAAATATGCGGAGTGAACAGAGCCTCTGTCGCATAATGGTATTGCACTGGTCTTGAGTTGAAGTCAAGCTTCAACATTGTTCGTCAAGTATGTCAAACAAGAGAACCAGGCCCTTACGGGCCTCCAGGTTCGATTCCTGGCGGGGGCGTGTTTCATTAGTAACACCGTTAGGGCAAACCTTAAAATTAAAGGATTCTTATAATAATATGGATAAGAAAACACTTCATAAAAAATGGTATTTTCGATTGCTTCAAGTAATATTTTTGGGATTTTTCATATTCTTTATAATTGTAGGTATTCGAGGTGTTTTTTACGAAGATGGTGAGCCATTTGTTGGATTCATCTTCGCAGGCATTTTAGCTATTGTGTACTGGCTAATTATGAGAAATAAAGGTTCGATGGGTGGTTTCGTTTTTGGTGTGATAGTTGGCCTTCTTTTATTATTTATAATATCTAAACTTAATCCGGGAGACGAAATAGCTGGAATAGTGATATTTACCTTATTATTGAGTGGATTATTTTTTGCATTTATAGGCTACTTGATTCAAAATTACTTTTGGAAGAAGAATAAGTGGTTCGTTAGAAAAGGTTACCTTTTTGGTCTATTTGTTTACACCGAGCAGATTAAGATAATTTAATTATAATTACTTCTTACTTTTAAATAACGATTTCTAAATAACCTCAACTGTAATACTTTTTATTTGGTTGTGGCGGGGGCGTTTTCCGATTTCACAAGACACAAGCTAAAAGGGGAGAATGAAGAAATAGGATGAAAAAAGCAAATATTTATATAGTATATAACTATATATTTTTATGGTTACAACAATACAAGTGGATGAAAAAACAGTTTTGCTGCTAAAAAAGCTAAAGGAACAGCTGGAAGCATCCTCCTATGATGAAGCAATAACAAAAATTGCAATAAGGCATATGAAACCTCAAAAATCAATGGCTGGTTCACTTAAGAAATATACTGGTGCATTGTCAAAAGAAGATATATTGAAAGATCTTAGGGATAAAAATGACAGGATATAATCTCATTGATTCTTCTGTGTGGATAAGTTACTTGGTCAATGGAAATCATAAGGATTTAATTGAAACGCAGGAAAAGCTGCTTTTAGCAACAATATCTATAATAGAAATCAGGAAAAAATTTAACAAGCTGAAAATTTCCAATAAAGAAATAAGCAAAAAAATAGATTATATAAAGAAACAAAGCATTTTAATAAGTTTGGATGAAAACATAGCAGATAAAGCCTCGGAAATAGTCATTGAAAAAAAGATTCCTGTTGCAGATTCTATAATTTATGCGTCTGCCCTTTCAAATAATGCAATACTCATTACTTTGGACAATGATTTCAGAAATCTCAAAAATGTCAAGGTGCTTTAAAAAGAGATGATTACTTATTATTAGATAAATAATTTTCCATAACTAAATACTCTTATTCTGTTCCTGGCGGGGGTGTTACATCCTTAAATTATCTTTTGTTAGAATGTCTTAATCTAGAGTCATCAGTTATTAAGCTATCTGCTAATATTAATGAAGAAAGGTTGCCAGCAATTCTTTTATAATTCTCTTGTGAAGTATCAATTCTAGAAAGATAGGTGTAGTCTGGACTACTTACTATCTCTTTATTATTTGAAGCCCAGTCAATAAGTTTTAATTCTTCCTCGAATTCTGCCATTTTTGCCTCAATTACGCTTAAAGTTTCTCTTATGCCCGATCGTCTGCCTTCCTCAAAACATTGTTTCTTTCCAACCGAAAAAAGGTGATAGCTAAAATAAGATAAAGCTGCAACACTTCCAATGAGACTGTATTTCAATAGCTTATTCATTTTAAGTTGCATAAGAAGTTTAAAGGAATTATTTAAATCTAGCTTACTACTGAAACTCGATGAATTGTCATATTCAGAGAAAAGGTCAAAATTATTTCGGGTTCACTTTGTATTTGTCCTTATTCTTAAGTAACAACAATAGAAAGATTTAAATACCCCTGTCTTAAAGATAAAAATATGGTTAAGAACAAATCAATGTTATTTGCAATCTTCGCACTAGTCGTGTTTGCATTAACTGTTGTTTCTGCATCTTCTATTAGTGATAGGACTCTTGGAAAAGAAAACGCTCCCGTGACTATTGAAATGTTTACTGATTTCGAATGCCCTTTCTGTTCAAGATGGCATAATGAAACCTTTCCACTAATAGATGAAAATTATATTCAAGAAGGAAAAGTAAAACTTGTTGTGAGGCATTTTCCTCTAGAATCTATTCATTTTAATGCTAAAGACTCTGCTATTGCTGCTCAATGTGCTGCTGATCAGGGAAAATTCTTCGAATATGTCGACTTTTTGTATACTAAACAAGATTTCCTCACTAAAGAATATTTAAACTCATACGCTAGCGAGTTAAATCTCGATCTAGAATTATTTGAATATTGCATTAATGATCCTGCAACCTTGGATATTGTAAATAGAGATATTCAAAGAGCTAATAAAAAGAACATCAACGGAACTCCTGCCTTTTTCATTAATGGAAAGCCATTTATGGGAGCACAGCCGTATTTTGAATTTGAAACACAAATAAATAATGCTTTACTTAACACAAGTCCTTATTCATGTATAGATTTTAATAAAGACAGAGTTAACGATGAGGCAGATATCTCAAAGTTAACCGATTATGCTTTTAATGGAGTTGAAATCCCCGAAGGAACAAACGCCGATCTAAATGAAGATAGTGTTGTTAACATACTTGATGTAACTGTTCTTACCAATTACCTTGTTAGAAACGGCTCTACTCCAAAATGTGCAATAGTGGAGCCAACGTTTGTTATGAACACATGCGGTGATACTAATGGGGATAATCTTCTTGACGAGGCTGACTTGGATGCAATAAATAGCTACGCTTTTGAGGGTGTTGAAATTCCAAGCAATGTTAATGCAGATTTGAATAATGATGGGGTTGTCGATGTTCTTGATGTAGTTACAATGACTGACCATGTTAACAGAGGAGCTCCCGCACCTTCATGTGCGAATAAGCCTATAGTAACGCAGCCAAGCCTGGACACGGAAGAAGAGAACATAGCTAATAATCCAACAATTACTCCTCCTCAAACAACTGAAAATGGTGGCGGTTCAGGGAGCGGTGGAAGTGGTGGATATGTCATAGTAAATCCATCAACAAACAATGGAAATAACGATCAAGAAACAACAAACACTCAAGAACAAAATGAAGATACTTCTCTAGAAGACATTGATGAAAGACTTGATAGCTTAGAGAAAAAAGTGGACGAAAACAATAAGACATTAGACAAAATACTAAAGATTCTTGCAAGATTCTTCAGGTTTTAATCTCATTTATCTTAAATAATCATTTCTAAAAATATATTAATCAACTTTTCCACAATAAATTATGCCTCAGTAGCTCAGCCCGGTTTAGAGCATCGCTTTCGTAAAGCGAGGGTCGCAGGTTCAAATCCTGCCTGAGGCTTCAAACAGAGCTTTGAAGACTCGCATCACTTTTTAAAAAAGATGCTGGGAGGCTTAATCCAATTTCCTAAACCATAAAATTCCGAAGACTATTGCCGGAACCATAAACAACAGCCATATGTCTGAGCTTTGAGGTGTAAACAGAATTGACAATAACAAAACAACTGCAGCAATCTTGTAAAAGTTTTCTTTGTCCATGCTATAGACTCTTTTGGGATGACTCATCTTCTCCAAATTTTTGCTCAAGATCATGTCTAAGAATTTTAACTTCCCGTGGTGCAACAATTCTCACCCCTATCTGATTATGCCCACGGCTTCCCCTAAATGGAATCAAAGCTGTTTCTTTTAAGTTGGCTATCTTGTATGGGGAACCGTAGAAAATGCTTATAGGCTCTACCTTTCCTTCTCCGTAATTGATCTCAAAGTTGGCGTAATGGTGATTTTTTGTTTTTAAAGTTACATTCCATCTTTTATCTTCATAATTTAGTGAGAATCCATTTCCCGTGTTTAGTGTCAAAACTAATCCTGGTCTTTTTATAATCCTATTTTCTTCAGTCATCTCAGTATTTAATTATCTCCCATTTTAAAGCTTGCTATATCTCGTTTCTCGCATGAAGTTTCAACTAGAAAAAGATGGGTTTGTCAGCTAAAATAAAAATCTATCCGAAAAGCGCTGACAAACCTTCTGCAGCAGGGGCTTTCTCTTCTTTTGGCTTTTCTTCCTTCTTTTCATGGGCAGGTGCGCTAGCAGCAGGAGCGGCAGCAGCTAAACTTGCGCTCTCCAATTCACTTGCTATGTCAACACCCTTGAGACTAGCCACAAGAGACTTAACCTTGCTGTCATCAACTTGTACACCAGCAGCTGCAACAACACTCTTCAGTTCGTTTTCAGTAACTTCCTTTCCGAGTTTGTGCAACAAAAGTGCACCATATATATATTCCATTGTGTTTTTTGTTTGTTTAATTTTGTACTTCAGGTATGTTTTCTGAAGATTGTAAATTGATTAAAGCTCTTTCATGACTGGCAGCTTTTGCAAGCAAGAATCTAATCGTATCTTGAGTTGTGTAAGCTATCTCTACGGCAAACGCTAATGCTTTAGAATAGCTTTTCTTTAACTCTTCTATGGTCCCCTCTCTGTCAATCTTAATATTAGTGTATATCTTTCCTTCCTTGTTGTCAAAAGCGGCTATAGGGACAAAACCAATTGAAAAGGGTTTTATCTCTAGCTTAGCCATGATATCACAAGCTGCTTGTGTTATTTTCTCCCCTTTTTTTGCAATTATTTTAGACTCTTTAATATTAATCTTTCCTTTTTCTATTTGAATTTGTATTCCCAAGGCTCCCAACTCAGATATTGCCGGTCCTGGAACTAAGCTTGTTGGTCCTGCTTCAATTTCAATATCATTTGGTGCTATTTGCCCTGTTTTTGCTTTTGCAGGGCTCTTATTCTTAACCAATTCTCCAGCCAACTCAAATGAATCTAAATCAGAAAATAAAATGGCAACACTATCTCCAACATATTTTTCTAATTTCTTAAGCTCACTATTTTTAGTCGCTTCAATAGCCATTATCATTAAATTTCTTTTGGGTACTTTGACAGAAGCCTTTCCCCTCAGTTTCTTCCCTATTTCTTGAAATTGAGATGCCGGGAGATTTTTTATTGATGCTATAAGTATTGTTTTTTTAGTCTTAGCTAGCTCAGTCAATTCTTTAACATCCTTTATCTTTTGCTTTGGAATTTCTTTCTTTCTTTGAGGCTTTGTTTGTTTTGTCATTTTATTATGATCTTTATTGGTTTAGTCATTGTGAATTTTATCTCAATGTTTTTGATGTTTTCTTTTCCCTTTGTTAGAGCCTTTAAAATGGTGTTGTAAACAGCCATAATATTATCTATAATCTCCTGATCTTTCATGCTCTGTTTACCTATGGCAAGTTTTATGCTCGGTTCCTTTGTTTTTATCTTTACGCTTTTGTTAACCTTATCTTTAAGTTCAGTTATTGCTCTCTCATTAGTATCCATAATAATTCCTAATTGAGGAGAAGGCATTTTTCCAGCAGGTCCTAGAATTTTTCCAAAAACTGTAGCAACTTTTGGCATTATACTAGCTTGGGCAATGAAGAAGTCGTAGCTGTTTACAAGTTTCTTTAGTTCTTTTTTATCACTATATTTCTTGAAATCGTCTTGAGTAATTGTGTCTACCCCCGTATTTTTAGTCTCTAGAAATGCGGCAATTTTCTTGTTTTTTATTATATATGGCAAGCTTATAACCGCATTAACAGTATCTTTTTTGATATTAAATTTTTGAAGATTTATAATTAAGTCAACAGTTTGATTGAATTTTCTTTCTTCTGTTTTTCTTAATTCTTCTAAAGCTTTCCTTAACTCTTGTTCTATTTCCATATTATTAATCGTCTACTACCTATGCATCAAAAGCCCAGAATGTAGCTTCTAATGATGTAGTGTGCGACTATATCTTGGGGATTGGTTGGTTTATAAAGGTTTTTGTTAAATTTGAGAAGTCTGTTTAAATCTCATTTCGTCTCTTAACCCAATATCTCTTCTATAATGAATAATATCTTTATTTTGCTCGTATATAAACCGCATGGCTTCGTTAGCTCTTTTCCTCGCTTCCACTACGTCTTTTCCTTCTGCAATGATATTGAACAATCGTCCACCATTAGCATAAAAATTTCCATCTCTTATGGTTATTCCCGCCCCTAAAACATTAATCCCTTGAATTCCCAATAAGTTTTCCAATCCAAAAATCTGCTTTCCCTTAATATTGGAATAGTCTCCAGGATAGCCAATCGAAGACGCAACAACACACACCCTTGTTTTATTATCTTCTTGTATTTTAATTTTATCTAAAGTTCCTGTAATGCAAGCATCTACAACATCCATATAGTCATTCAAAATTCCGGGCATTACAACCTGTGCCTCAGGATCTCCCCATCTTGCATTATACTCAACAACCTTTAATCCATACGGAGTTTTCATTCCACCAAGATAAAGAATTCCTGTAAAAGGTCTATCTTCTTTCCCCATTCCATTAATTGCTTTTGCGATCAACTCTCTTTCTATCTCTCTATCATATCCTCTTGTAACCATTGCAGGGGAAATTGCCCCCATACCCCCTGTGTTTTGACCTTTATCTCCTTCATAAATTCTCTTATTGTCTTGCGCTGACTTTAAAATATGCCATGATTTTCCGTCGCTTATAGCGTGGGTAGAGAATTCCTCACCTTCCATTCCACCTTCTATAAGGAATTTTTTTCCAGTTCCACCGAAGCTAGCCATTTTATCAATAGCATCATACGCTTCTGTTATATTCTCTGCTCTTATTGCCCCTTTGCCTGCAGCCAAACCATCGGCCTTAACATAAAAAACAGATTCTGGATCAATAGTATATCTGTACTGTAACATGGCTTTAGCCCTCTCTGGATTATCAAAAGCTTTCCAACCAGGAGAAGGTATATCATGCCTTGCCATAAATTGTCTCGACCATATTTTACTAGACTCTATACGCGAAGCTTCTTGCGTTGGCCCAAAAACATTATATCCATGCTCTCTAAGTAAGTTAACAGTTCCTAAAGCTAGGGCATCATCTTGAGCAACGTCAATTCTAATTCTGTCTGACTTGTACCTATCAGCTACAGCAAGAATCGATTGAGGGTCTTTTAAACTAGAATTTTTATCAATAATAACTTCTTTATCCCGATTATATCCTATGAAATCATCTTCTCCTGGAGAAACAATTATCTTCTTTACGCTAGGACTCTTTTCATAAGCCTGCGAGATAGCGTGTTCTCTTGCTCCAGATCCAATAATAAGAACTGTTAAGTCTTCACCCATTTTTCTTGAAGAGTTTTTCTATTTATAATGATTATTGTGTTTTCGGTATAACAATCCTTAAAAACTTATTAATTTTACAAAAAGTACTGGTTAAAGATTTTCCTTAGAGGCAATTAAATAAAATCGCTTCAGGGATCTTTGCAAAGATTTGGTTTGGGAACCTTTTTAAAAGGTTCGAAACCGTAGGTTTTAAAATGGAATTAGTAGCATTATTATCTTCAGGGCAAGGGTCATGGGCTCAGATCTCAGGGCTTATGAAATACGGGGAGTGGGATAAGATAATTCTAGTTGGAGGCGACTTCGCGAAAACATTTACTCATGAAAAAGAGTTTGAATTCATAAAAGTGGATTTATCAAAGAGGATAATTGAGTTAAGGGACGAGCTTAGAGATAAGCTAAAAGGAAGGATTAATGGAACTGAAGTTGCATTAAGTGTCGCTTCAGGCGAAGGAAAAGAACACATGGCTTTAATCTCAGCTCTTATTAACTTGCCAGTCGGAATAAGATTTGCGGCATTAACAAAAGATGGGGTTATTGATTTGTAATATGGTTAAAATAGATTGGAAAGCCTATGAAGATGTAGATCGAGAAGAGAAAAATAAACTAATTAATGACTTATTGAACAGAGGGTATCATCTTCTCAATGGTGAATATGTTGCTAGACTACCTTCTTCTGGCGAGTATGTTTCTTCCACAGAGATTGAACGTGGTTTAGAAAAATTGACTTTTGGAGATAGTTACCAGATACAACTTATTAATGCCTCCAAATTATTGGCTCTTTGTGGTTATAAGTCCTAATTCTTAAGTCAACAATCCCCAAGCCCAGAAAGCCATGAGTGCAACAAGTATAGCTAAAAATAATTTTGTTGCCCACTTAAAACTGTTTAATGCAATTTTCTCGCTTCCAGTTACAGATAATATTGTCAGATAGAAGAATCTCCCTCCGTCAAATATTCCCATTGGAAGCATGTTCACTAATGCAACGCTAACACTAATAAGTATAAGCCACCATAATAAATAATATATGAACCAGCTAAACTCTCCAAGAAGAGGTTCGTAGTAAACATTAGGCTTTTTAAATGAAGACATTGCTGCAAAAATTTTACTCGTTACACTCCTTCCTTGAGGATTGGAGAAGCCCACCCCCAGCCAAGGCGATCCTTTCTTCTGAGGATTTTCTCCAAGTATTATCTTCTGTTCTTTAATGTCTTCTTTTAGTTTCACCTTAACTATCACTTCTTCCCCAACTTCATGTTTTTGGATTGCAGCCCCCAGTTCTTCTGAGTTAGTGACTTTTTCTCCATCAATTTCTAGAATAGCTCCATTAATCTGATTTTTTATTGCTGGAGCGTCGTCATACAATGCAACTTGCTCTTTATCATTCGAAAAGCCCTTTACTCCGGCATATTTTGCCTCCCCAACACTAATTTCATTGAAAGTCGCGTTCTTTAAAATAGGAGTTATCTCGTCCATTGTCGGGCTTGATAATGAAACATTATTTATCATGGTGATAGTTGCAACAGAAACAACATTGTACGAATAATCATCAAACACGACTCCCGCAGGATGGAAAGCAGATATAAAGAAAAGCCACAAAACAATTAAGAAAACTAACGAAGTCACTATATTTGCGAAAGTTCCTGCTGCAAGTATAGCTCTTTGGGCGAAATTTTTCTTCTTCACCATCTTTTTTTCATCCAACTCCACAAACGCTGCTAAAAATACTGGAGCAAAGAATGGAAAGAATCCAAATCCAGTCTTTTTTATCTTAACTTTATTATGAGCCGCAAAAATCCCGTGAGCGAATTCGTGGCTTATCGCAACAATCGCAAGAATAACTATCCAGTACGTAAAGTAGAACGGAGGAAGGAACGGCACAACTTTATCTATGTAAGGAATAAGAGGCATTATAGGGGGTACTTTTATCTGGCTTACAACCTCGGGATGTAAGAAATAAATCTCCATTATATTATATATAAGCCACAAAACGCCAATGGTGAGCAAATATCCTAGACCTACAGAAACATAGCTTAGAACTTTGAGGGTTTTCGTATACTTCTTTCCAATTTTATTTATCAGTTTTATTCCCCAGCTAGTCCTATATAAGTATAACAATCCCTCTTTTTTGAGATTATGCCTTTTTCTATAAAGAAAAAGCGCAATTGCTAGAACAAATAATCCCAACAGAACTAAATCATAAACAATAAAACTCATTTTATATACCCTCTTCTTAGACCCATTTATTTCTTCCTTAAAGGTCTAAATGTCCTTCTCTTACATTTTCTACACTTAACTTTTCCTTTAATAATTTTCTGAGCGTCTGCTCTTACCTTAGCCTGGCAGCTTTTACACACAAAAACGTTCTTAAAAAGTCTTTTTTGTGCCTCTGGAATTTTAGCCATTTTACTGTATCCTCTTTATTATCATTTTTCCTTCTACGTCCCAATATTCGACATTAACATTTTCTTGTATAGAACTTTTAAGCTCTTCAGGACAATTCATTTCAAGGGTTTCAAAGCTTTCAAGATCCATTAAGCTAACCTTATCTCCAACAGAAAGAACCTGTCCCTTTCTTTTGTTTATTAAGGGAACATCAAATCTTTCGTGCCCCGGAACAACAAAAACTTTCTTGTTTTCATTAATTATGCCAACAGCCTCGAGTCTGACCTTAGCATGACCGTGCTTTCCAGTTTTGCTAACATCCATCTTTTTGATAGTATAAGTTTCTCCTTCAAGCATGATGTTAGTTCCTACCTTAGCTTCAGTCGCATCAATTATTTTTAAAACCATAATCTAGGGAGAGAAAATGCGTTTATAAAGATTTTGAGTTGCGTCTTTATTGTATTCTACAGCTTCATAAACGTTATAAATTGAGACTTCCTGAATAAATCATGACTAACATGGCACGGCTTGATACTATTGATGTTGTAAGAACGGAAGGGGATTTAGTTCATGTTTTAGGGAGCCAATCTTTATCTTGGAGCAGAAAAAGATTATTTCACACAATCCATGAAGTTAATAACGGAAATATAGTCCAAGAAGAAATATATAGAAGTAATCCTTTGGCCTATATGCTTCCAACCGTATCTTTAATTCCGACGATGCCTTCTATGGCGTTCTTTTTGTACTCAGGAAAAGAGTCTAATTGGGTTGGGGCAGGAATTTCAGCCTTAACAGGTATAAGTCTTTTTGCTGCATCATTGTACTATGTTGACAAAAGGAAATTTGATAACCCCCAAAATAATAGCGTTTATAATTTTCAACAGCTCAATTCGAGAGATTTGTCAATCGCTTTGTCAGAAATAAGATTGTATCAAGGAACAATTGATGAAGTTGAGAGAGATCTTGGAAGAAAATTAGCCAGAGTCGATACTAAAAAACCAAACACTTTTATTAGAGCAGATAATGATTATGACTTAAGATTAAAGGCTCATCTTTTAGGCGCAGATGCAATAGTTCATTACCAGCCCGGGTCTTCAATAGGAACTCCTGTAGAATTTGTTGACTAATTCTTTATAATTTTAACATCAATAATCTTTTAAATGTTAATCTTTTCTTCTTTCTATGAATATTCAAAAAAACGATTTTATTGAAATAGAATTTTCTTCAAAAATTAAAGATGGAGAGCTATTTGATTCAAATATAAAAGAAGACTTGGAGAAGCTTCATCACGGGCACAGCCACAATATTAAAGCAAAGCCATTGATATTCTGTATTGGGCAAGGAATGTTCCTTAAAGGCGTTGAAGATTTTTTACTTGACAAGGATCTTGGAACTTATAATATAGATTTAACGCCTGAAAAGGCTTTTGGACCTAGGCTTCCACAATTTGTTCAAACAATCTCGGCTAAAGTTTTCAGAGAACAGAAGTTAAATCCTTATCCTGGAGCGAGCTTTAATTTTGATGGAAGAGTGGGCAAGGTTCTTACAGTTTCTGGGGGCAGAATAATGGTAGATTTTAACAATCCTCTAGCTGGAAAAGATGTTTCATACAAAGTAACTGTTTTAAGGAAAGTTGAGGATATAAATGAAAAGATAAAAGCTTTCATTGAATTCTTATTTAGAAAAGATTTAAAGTTCGAAATAAAAGAAAAAACTCTAACAATCTATGCCGATGTTCAGTTGTCAAGGCTTGTTCAGTTGTTTGAAGGTAAGTTTAAGGAGATTTTTGATCTTGGTTTGAAGGTTGAAGAAGTCCCACAGCCAGAAACAATAGAATTCAAAGATCAAAATGAAGAACCAATAAAACTCCAAGACAAACTACCAGAACAAATAGAAGTGAAGGAAGAAAAAGAAAAATCAAACGAAGTAAAATATGGATCTGAAAAACGAGATTAAACAATTTTTAAAAAGAGGGAGCTTTCCTTTAGCAAGTGGACAAACTGCGAATCTTTATCTAGATCTTAAAGAATCGTATGGCAGTCCTATTTTGTTGAACGCGATTGCAGAATCTCTTTACGAAAAAATGCCCTCTGAAATAAATTGTATTGCCGGAATGGGCTTAGGTGCAGAGATTCCGGCTGCAGTAATCTCGTCTAAGTATGGAAAGAATTTAACAATTATACGGGGTGAAATAAAAAACCACGGGACTAAGAGTTTAATTGAGGGTTACGTTCCTAAAAGGGGTGATTTAGTGGCAATTGTTGATGACGTCTTCACAACTGGAGGAAGTTTAAGAAAAGCTATAGAAATATTGAATAAAACAGAAACAAAAATCGAAGGATGTTATGTGGTTATAAAACGTGGCGAAGGCACTCTTCCTGTTCCTCTAGCTTTTCTCTACACTCTAGATGACCTTTTATAGTTTCTCTAAAGTAACACAATAATACTTATAAACAGCTATAATTTCTTCACTTTATGGCCTATAGTACTGAAAAAAGAGAATCAGCTTTTGATGATTTGTCTCCTGAAATTAGAGAAATTGACAAAGAGCTGGTTGAGTTATTAAAGAAACAGACAGCTAAAATAAAGGTTATTGGAATTGGTGGCGGTGGAAATAATTCTCTAAGCAGGATGAAGGAGATAGGCATTAAAGGGGGCGAGTTAATTGCTGTAAACACCGACGCTCAAGATCTTCTCTATGCCAATGCCGATCAGAAAATTCTTATTGGGCGAGAGCTGACAAATGGGTTAGGGGCAGGCAGCAATCCTAAGGTTGGAGAAGAAGCTGCAAAAGAATCCGAATCAGAAATAAAAAAGAAAATTGCCAACTCAGACATGATATTCATAACATGCGGATTGGGCGGAGGAACAGGAACAGGAGCCGCTCCGGTAATCGCCTCTCTGGCAAAAAAACAAGGTGCATTAACAATAGCGGTTGTCACGCTTCCCTTTACAATTGAAGGGAAGAAGAGAATTGAAAATTCTATGAGCGGTCTCGAAAAGCTAGAAGCTGTCGTTGACACTCTTATTATAATACCTAATGATAAACTTTTAGAATTAGCGCCAGAATTGCCTCTTCAAACCGCTTTTAAAATTGCCGATGAAATTCTCACCAATGCCGTCAAAGGAACTACCGAATTAGTCACGACTACCGGTTTAGTTAACCTAGATTTCGCTGACATACGGGCTGTAATGGTGGATGGAGGCGTTTCACTTATAGGCATGGGTGAATCAGACTCTGCAAATAGGGCTATTGATGCTGTTCAGAAGGCAATAGACAACCCTCTTCTTGATGTTGAAATCTCGAACGCATCTGGAGCTTTAGTTAACATTGTAGGGGGTCCAGACATGAGCCTAGATGAGTGTAAAAGTATAATTGAAACTGTAGGGAATCAGCTTTCTCCAGATGCTAAATTAATATGGGGTGCTCAAATTTCTCCAGATATGGAAAAATCAATTCGAGTCTTGTTAATAGTTACAGGAGTTCAAAGCTCTCAAATCCTAGGACACGGAGAAAGCATAGAATCCTTGAAGCACAAAGAAATTGAAGAAGAATTGGGAATTGAATTCTTTGAATAAAATGGGAGATTTAATGAGTGATATTGCTGTAGGATATGGGTTAGTGATAGATGAATATCAAAGATTACAAAGAGACAATCCTAATCATGAGTTATTAAGATATATTTCAATTACGCCAGGAGGTATTGGGTTTACTTCAACCCAAGATTCAACTCTTCAAGGAGAATTCTTGACAAAGTTTGCTGGTAAAGAAACTAAAGTTTTCCAAATGTGGATAAACTATTTTATTGCAATGAGAAGAGCTGTTGATAAAATAGAGGGAATTGACAGAGAGCCTAAAAGAGAACAAAAATCTAGATTGGTTTTAGAAACAACTGTTAACTCTTCAGATGAAGACCTTCCATTTTGAATAATTTTAAAAACCCCTTGTTTCTCATTAAATTATGAAAGTAATAGAGTCAACAAAATCATTTTTCGTGAAATGTAAGCGAGTTTGGCACTCTCTTAGAAAGCCAACCAAAGAAGAGTTCAATACGGTTGCAAAAATATCAGCCATAGGAATCGCCGCTCTTGGAGCAATGGGGTTCTTAGTCTCTATAATAATGAAGATGTTTGCCTAAGAAAGATTTAAAAATATTCATTCTAAGTAAAAGACATGAGTCTAGAACATAAAATATCTGCAAGAGAAATTGCACAAGAGGCAGGAATGTCTGCCCGACCAGAATTCTATAGTGGTAGAGGTGCAATTTCTTGTGATTTGAATTCCAAACAATTAGAAACAATTTACGGTTTGATAAAAAATCACTATGGAGAAAAAGCTTCAGAAGGTTTTGTAAAGATGGTATCAGAAATTCCAGTTCTCTCAGCTACAGACTTCCTCATTTCACTTTATTTTCTCGAAGGAAACAATTGGGAATACAATAAATACCGAGTAAAGAGTGATGCCGTTGGAGGAATTAGTGTTGCTAAGAACAAGGATGGCTCTTATAATATGGAGGGTGGAATGTTTGGCCTCATGGCAGCGTTATCTTCAAACGGACGAAACGAGACAGAGTATATAAGGAGAGATTTTTTAGTCAAACACGGCATAACTCCAAAAAGAGTCCTTGGGGACAACTATTTGTCTGGACCAAATTACGAACGTGAATAAAAACATTTAAAAACAAACATTTTCAATTATTATCATCTACTCCTTAGAAATTTAAGGCGTAGACGGAGCTAAATAAACCTTTTAAAAAAGGTTTCCAAAATACACATTTAACAATGATTTTCATTATTAAGGTAACAACAAACAAAGAAGAGAAAGCAGTAGACATGATCTCAGACAGAGTTCTAAAGAAAAATCTCAATGTTTTCTCTGTTTTAAGACCTCATGGGTTAAGAGGCTACGTTCTTCTTGAATCTGAAGACAGAGACTCTGCAGAAGAAGCCGTTTTCAATCTACCTTATGTAAAGGGAATTATTGGGAAGACAATCAACTACGAAGAAATAAAGAATATGGTTGAGCCTTCGGTTGAAACAATTTCTATAAAAGAGGGAGACATTGTTGAGATTATTGCTGAGCCTTTCAAGAAAGAAAAAGCAAAAGTTTTAAGAATAGACAAGCAGAAGGAAGAAGTAGTGGTAAGTTTGCTTGGAGCGGTTGTTCCTTTACCCGTTACAATTAAGCTAGATAATGTTAAAGTTGTGAGAAGGGAAGATGAAGAATCTGGAGATCACGAATGATAAACGTAAAGCTTTTGGTTGAAGGCGGGGAAATGAAACCTGGACCTACCTTAGGTCAGAAACTTGGGCCAACTGGTGTAAGTGTTAATCTTGTTCTTCAAAAAGTAAACGAAGCAACAAAAAACTTCAAAGGCATTAAAGTACCTATTGAATTACAAATAGACCCTGCAACCAAAACCTTCGAAGTTAAAGTTTTCTCCCCTCCAACATCCGAACTGTTAAAGAAAGAACTTGGTCTTGAGAAAGGCTCTGGAGCTCAAAAAAAGAGTTATGCCGGAAATGCTTCTATAGAACAGATAATCTCTGTGGCCAAAACAAAAATGCCTAATCTTTTATGCAAGGACTTGAAATCTGCGGTTAAGACTGTAATTGGAACTTGCGTTACTCTCGGAATCCTAGTTGAAAATCAACTTGCTAAGGAAGTCGAGCCTTTAGTTGATGAAGGCAAGTACGATGAGGAAATTAAGTCAGAGAAAACCGAGACTCCTGATGACAAAAAGAAAGCACTTAAGGATTACTTCGACAAAGTCAAATCAGAACAGGACAAACTTGCCAAGCAAGAAGCAGCAGCTAAAGAAGCAGCTGCAGCTGCCGCAACACCTGCTACTGGAGCTCCTGTAGTCGGGGCAGCAACTGCAACGGCAGCAACTCCTACAGCTAAGGGTGCAGCCCCCGCAGAAGCTAAGAAAGAAACCGCCAAGCCAGTAACAAAGTCAGGAGCAAAGCCGGCTGCAAAGAAGAAATAATTTTTTCTAAATCGTTTCCAAAAGATTAAAAACCTTCATTTAATTCTTTTTAACATACTGATTAAGGTTTTCAAGGAATAAAGATTTTCCTTAAGGTTTAGAAAGAAAATCGCTTGAGGGATTGAAAACCGTAGGTTTTCACGGGAATATGGGGTAGTCTGGTAGCCTTCGAGGTTTGGGACCTCGCGACCCCGGTTCAAATCCGGGTATTCCCATTTTATCGTTCTAACACATAAAATAATTTAAACTAAATAAAGGAGGTTTATCTATGCCAAATGCAAAAAATCCCCCTCAAAAATCTTCTCCACCAAGCAGAGAATTTATGCAAGCAGTCCTTCATGCAGGGTCAATTTCAGTAGATTGTGAGTTATGTGATAGAACTCATTTTGTAAATGATGAAAAAGCAGGAGATTTTGAAGAAGGAGAGTTAGAGAGGTTAAGAGAAAATTACCGGCAAAATCCTGATAAGTATGTCTCTCACAATGGCCCAGAGATGATCTCTTATGGGTATTTAGCTGGAAAGCAAGTTGTTGATGGGTGCCCCCCTGTAATTTGGCATCGCAATATGAAAGACTTTATTGGAATGATAGACATGTTATTGCATCTTACTTTGAAGCAAGAGCTGCAAAAATAGGAATAACTGCGGAGTCAGAAGTATCTCTTGCAGGAAGGGTAAGTGCTGCCTCTGATTTAATCCAATAATTATAATCTTGTAAACCAGAACTTTTAAAAACAATCTTTTCAATTTATTAATAATAAGGTTTTGATCTAACTTCCATAGGAGGCAATTAGAGAAAGTTGCTCGAGGGATCTAAAACCGTAGGTTTTAAAATGCCAAACAAATTAAAAAAATCAAGAGCTGCAGGAAGATTTGGAGCAAGATATGGAAAGAAAGTTAGAACTAAGCTTAATTTAATAGAAGACAAGCAAAGAAAAAAACAGAAATGCCCTTATTGCGGAAAGCTAGGTGTTAAAAGACTTTCAAAAGGGATTTGGCACTGCAAAAAATGCGATAAAAAATTCGCTTCAGATACTTATTACTTACAATGACAAACTACAAGTGTTTCAAGTGTGGAAAGAAGATATCTAACACCAGCCTTGATAAAAGATTCGTTTGTCCACATTGTGGAAGCAAGATTTTCTTCAAGCCAAGAACTCAAGTAAAGAAGATAAAGGCTATTTAAGATGGTATCTCAAGAGAAACTTCAAGAGATGCAGATTATCGAGCAAAGTTTGAACAATGTTCTTATGCAAAAAAATGTTTTCCAAATGGAATTATCTGAAACTGATTCAGCCTTAACTGAAATCGAGAAGTCAAGTGGAGAGGTGTTCAAGGTGATTGGCCAACTAATGATAAAAACAGAGAAAGAAAAAATAAAAAACGATCTCTCTAACAAGAAAAAGCTGATAGAATTAAGGCTTAAAAATCTAGAAAAACAAGAAGCTTCTCTTTCAGATAAGCTTGAAGACGTCAGAGATGATCTGATGCCCGACCTTAAATAAAACAAAAAACAGATACGAAATATTTATAAATAAGAGCTATATCAATTTAATATGGTTTTTGATAGAATAAAAAAAGCGCTGTCCGGATCGGACAGTTCAGAGGAAGAATATATTGAAATTGACCTCGAGCAGGTCGAAAAAGATAGCAAGGTTCTAGTTAAACTATTTGTATTAAAACAATATGAAGATGTTAATGAAATCTTAAATTCTTTGAGAGAAGGTTACACCATTGCTATTGTAGACATAAAGATCTTGAGACAAAAAGATTCTATAGAGCTTAAACGAGCTGTTTCAAAAATAAAAAAGACAATTGACGCTCTTGAAGGAAGTATTGCAGGTTTTGGAGAGAACATTTTAATCGCAACGCCATCCTTCGCAAAAGTTCATAAAGAGCTTTCTTTGCCGCCTAAAGATGAGATGAAGAGATCCAAATTCGATTAATACCTCTTTTCAAATAGATTTTAGTTCTCAACAAAATTTATAAATTGAATTTCTTTCATTAAATCATGAAATTCAAAGAGATTTCAATAATTACCTTTTTATTAGTGTTTTTGATGCAATTTACTAGTGCTATTGCTACTCCCGTTTCTGTCCAGACTTTTCCAAACTACGATGTGATGGTTAGTGCTTTAAGGCCGGGATATGTCTACAACTTGATTGGTGATAGCTTTCAAGGGGTTTCAAATGCTAATGGGACTTTTTCAATAACTCTCAGTACAAATGATTCAGATGATATTGATGTTAAAGTGTGGGTTAAGAAAGATAATGTGCCTATAGTTATAAAGAGATTTGAAGGATATAACGTCGGAGTTCCTATAAATCTTGAAGTTTATCCCGATAATTACGTAAAGCCAACTCCAGTAGTAAATGTTTCTGAAAACACTACTAAAACCGACAGTGTTCCAGTAAATGAAACAAACGACAAAACTCCTGATTCAACTAACACCTCAAATACTTCTGCTGAAAATTCGGGATCCAAACTGACTGGAGCGGCCGTAGACGATGGCAAATCTTCAAGCAACACTTTATACTATCTATTGGGGGGAGCAGTCCTTCTAGCTTTAGCTGGGTTTGTTGCTTCTACTCTTTTGAAAAGGAGAGAGGGTATTGTTCCAAAGGAAGTTAGGGTCAGGAAACTAAGTGATATAAGAAAAGAAAATTCAGAATTGAGTGCTAAGAGTGCAGAAGAATACAAAAGGGCTTATGAAGCAACAGAAAAAAAGCTGGAAGAGTCTCAAAGGGAAATCACTAAGCTAAGAAATCAGGAAAAGATAAAACAAGTTGAGGACAGAATTCTTAGAGAAAAGGAAGAACTCAGAAAGTTGAGGAAAGGATATTAATTATCAATTGATTCTTCTAAATTATTATAAATAGCAATTTATTCCGTTTTTAATGATTAAAGGAAGATACTCGACCATTGAGCTAATTATTAGGGATAAAATTATTAATATACCTTCAAACGAAGATAGTGATAAGATAACAATTGGAGATGGAATTATTTATTCTAGCGCCTTCTATAGGGTACAGGGGGTGGGTGTCAGAACCGAGCCAGATAGTAGGAGAATCAGGTATTTAGAATTATTATCTCCTCATGAAGAAGTTAATTATTATGCGAAGGAGTTTTGGAAATCATTGAACCAGCCACTCCCCATATCAGTTTACAATCTGGGCAATTTAATCCTCGAGTGGGGAATTGTAAAGACTAAACTCTCGCCAGAGAGAAAACTGTTTTAAGTGCAACCACTATTGTTGTCGGAACAAATAAAGAAAGCAGTGCCGCAAATGTTGAAGATGCCACCGTATCTATTCCTATTCCTATTAGTGATCCTGAAACCGTCTCAAGCCCAAATTTGCTTACTATGACGATGACAGCCCCACCTATCAAGAATAACTGAGAGTCTCTATTTGATATTTGTATTGAGAATCCGATCACCAATCCTAGTAACACTAGAATACCATAAATGTATGGGCTATATTTTACTATATTAGGAAGAGAAAGGAATGAAGAGGTACTCAGGCCTATAACCACCGCAAGCACGACTCCAGCAAGAAACGCCCATGCCCCAAATGAATTTTCCTGAGCTTTAATCACCATTTTGTCTCTATTCGTAAAGCGTCTTAATATATAAATTTTGTTAACCTCTCTTAAGCAGGGTTTTTGATATATTCTTTACAACCGAAATATTTATAAACCATAGTAACTCCGGAATGATTACAAAATGAAAACGAAATTATTCACATCGTTGGTTGTATGTGCATTTTTACTTACAATTCTAGCAAGTTCTGTCAGCGCAGTTGATACATTCACACTTACCCCCATCACTGTACCTACTTCAGTAGTAAACAATGTCGGATCATTTAATGTTGTATTTGATCTTAGTTATTCTGGATCATTTCCTTCAATAACGGTTGATCTTTCTGGATCTTCAATAACTCAAGGAACAGCTACTATTTCAGTTTCTAATGAAGTTACACTAGACAAAGATGTAACAAAGAGAGTTATTGCCACAGTTAACTTCACAAACGGCCAAGCCGGACCTATCGTAGGAAAAATTAATGCAAATGCTTCTTCAGGAGATCCTTTGACAATAGAGCTTCCTTTTTCAGTTACACTCACAACACCCGCACCGGGAGCTTTCAACTTTTGCAAATTCGATAGTGGTGTTGAAAACAATCCGGGAGAATTGGAGATTAGAATTACTGACCTAACCGTTACCGGTTTCGGAGAAGATACTGAATGGCTTCCATTTGACGAAGTTGAGGTAGAAGTTGAAGTATCTAATAACGGAGATGACGATGTTGTTGATATCTCGGTTGAATGGGGTCTATACCATGAAGATACAGATGAGTGGATAATTGAGATTGATGAAGCTGATGAAGTTGATGTTGACAATGGGGATGAAGAAACTCTTACTTTCAAATTTACAATAGATGAAGACATGGATGTTGATCTTGCCGATCTTGAGGATGGTGCAGGCTACAAGCTATATGTAAGGGCAACAGGAGAAGTCGATTCTTCCTCAAGTCCAGAGACTTGCGATTCAGACTCAGAATCGGTTGATATGGTAATTGAGAAGGACTTTGTACTCTTAAAAGATCTAAAAGCTCCCGACACAGTAACTTGTGGCTCAGAAGTAACTCTTACTGGAGAATTATGGAATGTTGGTAGCAAAGATCAAGATGACATGTCTATGAAGATATCTAATAAAGACTTAGGTCTTAACGAAAACTTGGATTTAGGAAGCTTAGATTCATTTGACAGCCAAGATGTTGAAATCAAATTCTCAATTCCCGAAACTGCTACAAAGAAGACTTATACTTTAGTTTTAGAAGTTTATGATGATAATGGGGATATTTTTCAGAACAAATTTAATGATGACGAATCCAGAGTCAATTTCCTACTTAATGTTGCTTCATGCGAAGTTCAAAAAGAACCTAAAGCAGTAGTCTCTGTTGATTTGGTTTCTGAGGAAGCAAAAGCAGGCAAAGAGCTTATTGTAAAGGCTTCAATATCAAACTCTGGAGACGAATCAACTACTTATCTTGTTAACGCTGCTGGGCATGGAAGTTGGGCAGAGCTTGTAAGTGTTCAACCCGAGTCAATAACTCTTGCTCCAGGAAAAGCAGGCGATGTTATATTCACATTCAATGTAAACAAGGAAGTTTCAGGTGATCAACTTTTCAACATAGAAGTTGTTTCAGATAACCAACTTGTTGCAAATCAGCCAGTGTCTGTTCCGGTACTTGCTTCAAAGACAAGTCTTTCAGACATGTTCGGGGACAATTGGTATATTTGGCTTATTGGAGCATTGAATGTAATTCTCGTGGTGGTAATAATTGTTATTGCAATAAAGGTTGCAAAGAAGTAAATTTATTTTAAAAATTTAGAAAATGAAAAAGTCACCTTATTTTATTGTTAAAGATCATAAAGGAGAAGTATTGTATAGTGGGCAGTCTTCTAGTCATTTTCTTAATGCAAGAAATAAAGCGATAACGCAAATAAATAGATCTAGATCACAAGACAGAAGAGGATATAGTTATTCTGTAACCCAAATAGATAAAGAGGGTTCATCAATTTCTCTCATTAGTAGTACTTATCATCCTTTAGCAATTGAAACTCCAGTAGAAGGACGATCCCCAAGAGATGAAGTGAGAGAATTCAGACTTGGAAGCGAAGAATTAAAAGGCCTTTTAAAACTTCTTGAACAAAAATAATCATCTCTTCCAGAAAATACTCTTATACAATCTTTCCCAAAACTTATTTTTATCTTCTATTTTAACAATAAAAAATCCTATTAAATATCCCATTACCGCTCCTGCAATAACATCACTCATAAAATGTAGCCCGAAATAAACTCTTGATAATGCAACTAAGCTAGCAAAAATAATCCACGCGTATTTGAACCTCGGAAATTCTTTGGACAACACAGGAATCGCTGAAAAAGCAATTATTGCGTGCGAGCTTGGAAATGAAAAATCCCACGCTAAATGTGACACTTTTTCTAGAATAGGCAGCGTTGATACAACCCCCAGTTGGTATGGCCTTTGCCTCTGGACAATAAACTTCAAGATAAATGCAGTTAAAGATGCGATTACCATGGCTATCCATAATGGTAAAATCCACTTCCTCTTATGATCTCTCCATAGAAATAAGCTCGTTAGAAATATGAACATCAAGATAGTTCCAGCATAAGCAAAGATCATGAAGAAAGCGTTTAGAGTTTCTCCTCTGATATCTGAAAAAAACTTAGAGATATCTTTGTCCAGCAAGAATAAACTTAGAATAAATACAATTATTGCAATTAACAAATAAACTACCTGCCTCTTTTTCATAAAAGACAAACAGGAAACTTATTTAAATAATTTAACTTATCTATAAAAATGAAAAAGAGCAGCGATAATAGAAGGATCTTCAGCATTTTCCTTCGTTATATTTTCTTACTCGTAATTGGTGTTCTTTTAATGGGGCTTTTTTACCTTATCTTTTCACCTTTAACAATCTATCCTATTAAATTTTTACTTGATTTTTTCTATAAAACTTCTTTGAGTGGAAACACTATCTTTGTCAAGAATATTCCTCTTGAAATAATAAACGCGTGTATTGCGGGCTCGGCATATTTTCTTTTGCTATTTTTGAATTTATCTGTTCCTAATTTTACATTAATAAAAAGGACAGGGATGATTTTATTTGCCTTTATAGCCTTCCTTATAATCAACGTCATTAGGATTTTTTTACTATCTCTTCTCGCAATTGGAGGTTCTTCTTTATTTGATATAACTCATAAGATATTCTGGTATGGGGTAAGTGTCTTTCTAGTTGCGGCAATATGGTTTTTAGAAGTTAAGTTATTTAATATTCAACCAATACCAATTTACTCAGACCTTAAATTCCTAGCCAAGCGAGCATTCAAGAAATAGTCAATTTCCTTCTATTTTATTATTTATTGCAACAAATGTCTCAACCATGAATCTCTCAGTGGCGGGAAGTATCTCACAGTTCCTTATGCTCATTGTGTAACAACCCTCTGCAGTTTGCTCTATCTTTGTCTCATTTCCTGAAACTATCTCTAAAAGCATATAACTTCTATCATTACCGCATTCCGCAGTTTCATCTTTTATGACCTTAATTCCTATTGCCTGATAAAGCTGCACGAGATTAGCAATCCCAATGACTCCATATCCTTCACACTTAAACTCCTCTTTGCTTTTTACTACCATTATCTTTTTGAAGTTTATCTCTCCTTCAAATAGCACTTTTTCTAGCTTTCTTGGGTCGTTTCTCATGTAAAAGGAATAGTCTATTTTTTGCACCGCGTTTCCAGTTATCCCTGATCCCGAGGTTAAAGGAATACTTGTCCTGTACGGCGCAATTTCCTTCACTTTCTCAAACTTAACTCCCCTATACTCAAACTGTGCCTGAAGATGACTAACTACCATCCATGCAACAAAGAATAAGACTAACACCCCTAGAAAAATCCCTACTTTTGCAAAAATCTTATTATGATCTTTATGTTGGCTATTTTGGCCGCCTACCTCCCTATCATTTCCTTTATCAATACTTTTATTTTGTTCCATGCTTTATTCGCCCTTTTTTGGGAACCTTCTTCTAAAAGTTCCGTTCATTTTTGGAAACTTTTTTCTAAAGGGTTCAGTTTGAAAACCTTTCCTAAAGGTTTATTCTGGGAATCTCGTTCGTTTTGAAAACCTTTCCTAAAGGTTTATTTACAAAAGGTTCAGTTCGTTGTAAGGTTCTGGTTTGGGAACCTTTACAAAAGGTTCATTCATCTTATATTTAATATTTTGAATAAGAACTCATCCGCAACCTTGGCTAAATTCTCTTTCTTCCCTTCAATATACACACAATTTCTATCTTGTGTTATGCTGTTTATTTCACTTTCTCGAATAATAATAAAATAATCTTCACATGTTTTTATGGGGTATTGTGGGTTAGTGCAATTTTCTCCCTCAAGGCATGCATATTGCCTCCTAAAAACTATCTGATCTAAGTTTCTGTATATCTCAAGCTCTGCTTCAGTGTTTTGAGAGCTTACATATAGAACCTTTCCTGAATAGCTGCTCATCAAATTGAGGGAAGAGTTTATGGGAGTAACATCATTAGGAGTGTTAGTAAAGTAAAAATTCAAATTTCCAAGTGTCAGTTGCCATAACCCCCCATTGCTTATAAACTCAAACCCATTATGGGTCACTTTATTTTGACCACTAGTTATAGAGTCATCTTGGCTCATAAACGAATATCCAGCACTGCTCATGACCATTAAGCCAACTAGTACAATTCCAATTATGATCTGATTTCTTTTTCTTCTTTTTTCTCCCGCTTCTTTAGAGACTATCTTACGAACTTCCATTATCATAAGTATGGATCTTTTTGCTATAAAAATGTTTCTTTATGTTCAAATTGTATGTAGGTGTGATCAAGGGAAATGTCATATAAAGTTCTTGTTTGGGAACCTTTTCCAAAGGTTCAATGTCATAAGAAGAACCGTAGCTCTCTTATCCTCTCCAACTAAGGGAGATGTCATAAGAAGAACCGTAGGTTCTTTTTATTAAGCATTCGCTAAAAGTTAAAAAAAAAGAAAAAGAAAAAATAAATTTCCTATATTTAAGCTGTAGTTGTTTCTACAAGTGTAGCGCTCGTTGAAGTTGTTCCTTTGTAATGCTTCGTAGTATCTACTATTTGTGTTCGTAGATATGTAGCCGCATTTACAGTGTCTGGGGAATTGTAGCCCGCTACAAGCAAGGCAATCTTGCCTGTTTGTGTTAATGTAGATCCAGAATAACTCTTTATTAAGAATTCTCCTGCTCCAACATTAGTTGCAGTCATCCACGCATCTCCACAATAAGCTCCACCTACTAGTGTAGCAGCAGCCGAATTGATACAGCTTCCACCTATAACTAAAAGGTTCTTGTTGCTTACTGAACTTACTTCACTATCCATCACAAGGATGTTTCCAATTGAAGTTGTGCTTCCGCTAGTTCCGGATGAACCGGCAGTCACAGCTGAAGTCTCTTCTCCAACATAGATTTGAGCAAATACTTGACTTGAAGGGTAGCTTATCTTAGCTGTTGTTTGGTCAGATTCACTAGCATCTTTTGTTACTAATGTTCCCCACCAGTCAACATGGTCAGTTAAGTCACTGTCAGTTTGTCTGGACGCTTCGAATAATGTTGGCGAGCTGAAGAATATGTCAGTCAATCCAACACCATCTGTGCTTGATCCATCACCAGCCTCAGTATCTACAAATATTGCTTCGTAGTTATTGCTATCATCCTTGCCTTCAAAGATAATAACTCCTGGTCTAGTCATGACAGCTCCTCCCTCTGGGTTTAACACACTTATCACTGAACTGTTTGCAGCAGTACCTGCTATTTGGTAGGTAAGCATACCGACAGTAAAGGATGCAGCGCTTCCAGAAGACGATGTGTTTATCGAAGTAACGTTGACACTAGCTCCCGAAAGATTCCAATATACACCTAATGTTACATTAGTGTAATAAGCAACTGTTAATGCCGTGTAACCATCTCCGTCTGGGAAATTCAAAGTTGTAGCGTCTGTTCCTACTCCGTCAAAGTTATCCAAAGCAACTGTTGTGTCGTCATATAGGGCGACCATTGCTCCTTCGGTAGTCTTTAAGGTTGGGAATAATACTACTCCTCCTGCAGCCGAATCAGATGTTGGGTACTTAAGAGTTGCCCATCCTCCTGATCCTGCTCCACTTCCTAGTCCTTGATAGGTAACAGAATATTGCTTTCCATCAACATCTAGTGTACCAGTACCTTCCGTAGAAGTTACTGTAGTGGTGTATGTTTCACCACTTAAAACATCTCTGAATTTGATTCTGTCATCACCTGGAGTTGTACTTGAACTATTGTAGACTTCGTCTAACTGAACGAAATGACCGTAATCTTCATTACCGATTACAATGTAGTTATCTTCAGTAAGATTTGCTCTTTCTTTAACAGCAATTGTGTTGTTAGTGTCGTCTCCCAAGAAGAATTGGCCACTTTGGTTGTGTGCAAAGTCAAATGTCTTCTTGTTTTCAGCATCGTCTGTCATAGTCATAGTTACTGTGTCGTCACCAGAAACACCGAACTCAATCATGTCTCTGCCAGCGTCATCAAGTGGAGTGCTTAATCCTGTGAAGTCTATCTTGAAACTTCCGAAAACAGGATCCATGAAGCTAGTTCCTTCTAGTATTGCGTCATTACTTGAATCAGGTCTATATACGGTTATTGCTATCTCTGTAGTTGCACCAACTGTTCCAACAATATGTGCTGTTGTTCCATCAATAGGATCATTATCATCCCCTAATGTAACAGTAGCCCCATTTGTAAGAGTCATCTTTTCAGCCCCTGCAATTAATGTTGCAGATAGCTTCAAGTTTGTTTCGTCTGCAGTTATAACAGCCAATTCTAATCCTCCAACTTTTTTGGAGTCAGCTTCACTAATCTCCTTAGTATCAGTAACTCCATTGCTGTCAGTTACCTTAATTGTAGCTGCAGTGTCGGATGAAGAAACAAGCTCAACAGTGAATGTAGCCCCTCCAACTTCAACAGTTGCAGTAGGGTTATCGCTGTCTACAGCAATCTTCTCAGCCTCTTTTAACAATACTAAGTCTGTTGCACTAGTATCAGCAGATACTGTGAAACTCTGTCCGAATAGCTCTACTTCTTCTCCCTCAGAGTCTGAGTGTGTGAAGTTAATAGCTCTATTGAACTTAGCCGAAGCGTTATATATTGGGTATTGAGTAGTCAATGGACCTGAACCTATACTTATTCCAACAACTGGATCATTACTTGACTTTGGTTGTCTGGCGAAGATAACGGTTCCACCATTATCTGCTCCAGTGGCAATTCCAGATATTATATCTAGAGTATGTGAGACTTTAGCCTCAGCATTTCCAGAGAAAGTAGTGTCAGCCAGAACTGTAGGAAGATCTGTCTTTGTTAAGGCCGATCTAGCAACATCAAGGGAAGTATTAAGCCATATTCTTGTTGAACTTGTATCCAACGAAATAGCCTCTCCTTCAACACTTGTGTCTGTTCCTCCTGTTCCTCCTGTTAAGAATCTTTGTAGGTCAGTCTGTATCTTACCTGCTTCAAGACCATCTAAAAAGGAAACTCCTTGCCCGCTACCATATACAATTGCTACATTAGCTGTTCCACCTGACACGAATGGTGCCGGATAGTTAGCAGCAGCAGCAATTCCCATGGTCATTCCGACCATAAGTGTACTGGTTGCAAGCGCCGAGATTTTCTTGAAATTAATTTTCATTTTTATAACCTCCTTTCACCTCTATGGACTATGTTGTCTATGACAACCTCACAATCTCACAGTCATAGGGTAAACTGCATGATTTAGTGAATATGATTAATCCCCTATTAAACCACCGAAAGGCGTAACAGAGCCAAGCCTTTTCCTTTAAAAAGCTTATTGTCGTTTTTTCGTCCCTACCCCCTGCAAACCCAATTTCTCACCTTTTTATTTAAAAGCTTTACGGTGTCACTGCATTATTAATATATATTTTTGATAGTGTTTCTTAGACCACAAAAAACAAAAGGTTTATTAAGAGCCCTAAATCCTTAATTATATATATTAGACAATAATAGATAATAATAAAATATACTTTAAATATATCTATTCAATAAAGATATATATTTTTATAGACGATAACATGGTTAAATCAAAAGTTAGAGAGATAACACTCACAGAATCTGAAGGAACTTTCTCATTTTTAAATAAGATAAATCCCCCTAAAGAAGAGTTTGATTTTGAAGGAATTTCGGCTTTAAGGGCTCTTTTAAGCAACGAAAGGGCACGACTTTTACATATAATAAAGAATAAGAACCCCTCTTCAATTTACTCCTTGGCAAAGTTTTCAGGAAGAACCTTTAAATCTGTAAGCGATGACCTTAAACTTCTCCAGAGATTTGGCTTTATTGATCTAAAAGCTGAAAGAACAAAGAAACGAGATCGACTTAGACCTATACTTGACGCAGACATAATAACAATTCATGTTAAGATTTAGTGTAAACAATAAGACTTATTTCTATATCTTCTCCTTTTCTCGTGAAGGAATCAACATCTCCAAGATAGCTGTCTGTCTTATTCCCTTTAACTGACGAAGCAACCTCCCTTCCATTAGAGGTTATGTTAAACGCATATCCGTTATACTGGCTATCTTCACTTATTAACCAGCTTTCCTTTAAGATCCCATCTATTGTAGTACCTAATACTTCACAACTATCCTTTCCATTTAGGCACTGCTCTTTGTCATAACACTCAAAAATTAAGTCTTCTACACTAAGATAACTTTTAACAAACCCCTGACACTCACTAGTGTATTCTAAGACAGAGTCTATGAAACTCTGCACTTGGTAGTTTTCAAGACTTCTTTCGTAAGGTTTTCTAAGATAAACGGCTAGAAAGACCAAGAGAATAATGAACACAATCCCAACTATGAGTGCAAAGCCTATAATTTCTTCCTGACCTAATCTATTTCTCTTTATCATCTTAATTCACGTTTTCAAAGCTAACCATTAGCTTTGCCATCTCACATTTGTCATAACTAACTCCGTTTTTAGCCTCTTTTCTGCATAATATAACGAAGTTTTCTTCATAAGTTCCCACTCTTCCTGCATGAAGCGCAATAATGTTGCAATTAGGATAGTTTGTTTTAGTGCAATTAACCTCGCCATTCGTTTTTGGGTAAATTCGCCTTATCTCAATGTTAGATGTTCCCCAAAATCCGCTATATTTCACTTCCTGAGCCTTTAAGGCCATAACTTTATCCGCATCAATACAATTTGACTTAGAAGTGTAGAAGCTGTCCCCACACGAAAATTCAGGAGAGTTAGCTAGTTTTGAGACCAGCAATTGGGCGTTTTGTTTCTTTAGATCATTTGCCTCTCCTTTCATGCCGGAGAGCTTCAACCCAACAAACGCCATTCCAACAAGCGCAAAAAACAAAGTCACGCCTAGAAGCATGAATGCTGTCTGCTGTATCTTCATTTGAGATTTTTTATTTGCCATTTGATTTATATCTAAGTTCATCACCAAAGTCTACAGTTTAATTTATCGTTCTGAATGAACGCTTCATTTGAAGCTAAGACCATCTCTGGAAGATCTTGCTTAGAGCTATTATAGTCGTTTGCCGACTGAATTAAGCCAATTAAGTTAATATTTGAATCACAATCTTTAGTCGAGAGGTAAATCGCTTTTGTGTTGTACAACTCGGCAAGGTTTTGAACTCTTAACATCAGTCTTTTTACCTGACACTCATATATTTCTGTGCCAGAGAATATTGAAGCGTACATTAAAGCATTTCCTTGGAACCTAACATCGTTAATCTTGTTTCCTTCTTTCCTCGTAGTTCTTCCACCGTTTACATTCACATTAATGTCACATCCAGTTCCTGAAAAGCAAACCTTTCTGCTTTCTTTATCACAGAAATTTTTGTTAGTAACATTTATTATATTCTCAAATTTTAAGTCTTTAATCTCTTGAGTGATATTTGAAGGGGCATTAACAAAACAATATTCGCCCTTCTTAGGAATAAGATAAATTAAATCGGCAACTTTGAATGGAAATTCAAAGGGCTTTGCGAAAACATAAAAACTTCTTCCTTCTGCAGCCTCTTCTGAAAAGATATACTTATTTTTGAACGAAACTTCTAATCCGGTTTTAGACCACTGGTTTAAACTCAACTGTGAAACTTCTATTAGCTGTCTTCCAAAATCACCATATCTATCACACTTATTATAAAATCGAGTATCTACAGGCAGTTCAAGAAGAGTAGACTTTCCTTCTTCAAAACTTATCTCGAGAGGATTCATTATGATCCCAATTTCTCTGCTTCTTGTGACGTCTTCTTGAGTTCTCTCTGTTTTTATGAATTGAATTGAGAAATAAATCGCCATGAAGAGGATTATTCCCCCGACGATTAAAGCAAACATCCATCCAAAAGGCATCTCTAAAAAACCGCGTTTCTTGTTTGACATTTTATGACTTCTTTACAAGAACTGTATCTTCTCCGTATTTTTTTTCAATGTACATGTTAACTTTATCAGAAACGACATCAAAGCACACCTCCTTTTTTGTCCCAAGAATTTTTTCAAGATCAATATGTTCTATTTGGAAAATCGGAACGTTTTCTACTCTTTCCTTATCTGCTCCGTAAAGTAGAAGATTCCCGTCCCCCCTATCTTCAAAACAAACCTGCTTTGCATTGGATGGAAGGCTATAACTAACTTTTTGATTTCCCTGAGAACCTTTCCATAAATCATCTATATCCCCTTGAAATGAGTTTACAAAATCACTTATCTTTGTGCTATCATTTATTCTTAAAAAAGTTCTTATGGCATAAAATGCAAAAAACACAAACACGATAATAAGAATAATTGAGAAAATCATCCCGTAAGACAATTGCATTTGCCCCAAGTCACTTCTCTTTTTCATATTTTAAAGAATGATTCGCAACTTATAAAACTTTATTCTCCTCTTTCAAAAATCTCAAAAGGCTTCAATATTATTGAACACTTGTTAGGGGCAGGAGAGTTTTTGTAAGCGTCTTCACATTTTATATAATACGTACTCGTTGCATCCCATTCAGTATAATGTTCTGTGTCATGTATTGTGTTCATCTCAACCCCATCATCAAATAGGTAGCTGCATGAAGTCGTATCATAAACACATCTTCCCTTTTCATCAGTAATAATCTTAAGATAGTTGTTACTTGCCGCATCTTCTCTGAACACCCTTACAATTGAAGGCGATCTTCCATCTATAAGAACGTTATACTCTATGTTTTTTGTGTCTGAGTTTCCTCCAAGATCTACACATCTTATTGAACACTGATAACTTCCCTGACTTACCCATAAATCCTGGCTATGTTCATGAGAAGAGCTTCCTTGTGGATAATAGAACATCGTGTACTTGTCTTTTCTCCCCGCTTTGTTGTAGCAAGATTCGCTATAATAACAGCTGGCATCTCCTTCATTATATCCTGCAGATGTCTTAACATTTAATGTTAACTGGACAGGATCTACAGAATCTTTTATTGTCCCGTTAGGAGAAACACTGTCTATAACTAATGGTTGAGTTCCCTTGACAATGAACTTATATCCTCTTGTCATAACATTTCTTTCTTTCAATGGAGATTTTGGCTTGTCCATACATCTAAAGTAAAATTCATTATTTACCTTGCTTCTTAACGAAGTTAGTGTGGTAGTACATTTGTATAGCATCTCCGCGTTCATTTCAAAGACGCTGCTTGAGCAAGACATGTTGCTCTCCATCTGACTGTATGCAAGATCCTTATCTCTAGTCCATTTGCAATCGCTAGGTTCATTGACATATACTTCCAAGTCAAGAGTTGATTGGTTGAATGATATTGGAACCCCTTCGGGAATAGTTCTCGGATTTGTTCCCTGAATTACTGGAGCTTGAGTATCGGGGCCTTTCTGAACGCAATACTTGAAAACAAAAGTTGAAGATGGCGAGCTAGGAATTGGATATCCATTGACATCAATACACCTTACATAAAGCTCAAAGTTTCCGTCGTTCTTCAAAGTAATATTTTCTGCCGAAAGAGACTCATTGCTAGGGAGACTTATTGTCTGGGTGTGATTGTACCTGAAAAGACTGTTTCCTCCAAAGTAATTAACCATTTCATCATAAGTCTTCTTTCTTTCCACATCTATCTTGCACGAAGCGGGCTCATCAAGAATAATCCCAAAAGTAAAGGGAGTAAATGCGGGGATGCATCCATTACTGTATTTTATGAACACTCCTAGGTCTGGAGGAGATATCTTATTTTCAGGAGTGTATTCAAACTTTCCGTTAGTCAGAACATCTTTCCATGGTTGTATTATTGGAGGTTTTGTATCGTTTCTACTTTTCCATACACACAACTCTTCCTTAGTTCCTTCATTAATTAATTCGCAGGCCTGACCAAGACTTTTACATTGATAAATTGTGCACGGGAAAGTTCCTTCGTTACACTTATCACAACCAACTCCTCCTAGTTTTGGTGCCCATGGAAGGCATTGAAATCCAATTCTTTGCTCTTCAGATTTTTTATACGAAAGTATGAAAATTGCCGCAGCGACGATAATTCCTATTCCTGCTGTCACATATCCCGGGTTTAATCCTGTTTTTAAAAAACCAGCAATCGCTTTACTTACTCCTAATTTACTTGCACCCCAGGCCACAAAATATCCAATTCCTGCGGCTTTAGCCGCGGCGTCTGCTCCGGACGCGTCTGCCCCTAGATAAGGAGCTATTTGTTTAACTGCAAATGCTATTGCAAAAGCATATCCCGCATTTTTAATTATTTGTCCTGTAACATTAAATGCTTTCTTGTCGAGCAAACCTTTGAGTTTTGCCGGAGTATTATTAACTGTAGGAGCAGTATCTATCTCACTATCATCTTCACCCTTTGGCGACTCGATTTTGGGCGTTGAAATAGGTGCTGTTGAAGGTGATTTCTCGCCACCAATTACCCCCTCCACATCAGGTTTTTCTCCAGAAGGAACTGCTGTTTCAGGGTTAGCCTCGGGAGTGCCCCCTTGAGGTTGAGCAGATCCTTCATCATCAATTATAATTTTCTTACCCCCCTTCTCATCTATAATCTCAATATGTGCCCCACTCACAAACCCCACCTCACTTCCAAGGGCATAGCCAATTGCAATTATTCCTATAATAAGTATTACAATCTGGCTTAGTGCCAGACTCTTCACATCCCCTTTATTTTTAATCATCCTCTCTCCACACTCTTTTTCGTTTTTTAACAATTACCTGTTTAATGTAAATGTATTAATTCCAACTCTTGTTCCGTTTATCTCCCAATTTACTGTATAAGTTCCAACTCCACCCTCATTGTACAAAAACCATGGTGTAATTGTATATTTTCTATTACACGTCTCAAACGGTATAACTGCACGTCTCTCGTATACTAATTTCCCCTTACCACTTATTACCTTTGCCGTCATGACATCTCCTTTTCTATTATAAACTTCTGCAACTAGCGTGACTTCTTCACTAGCCCTAAACGAATCTTTAACACCTACAAACTCATCATCATCTACCTTACTATCTTGATCTTTGTCAAGCCAATAATTACATACAAAGAATTTAGAAGTGTTTTCGGTCACATTTACTCCTTGATAACACCCGTATCCAAGTCCAGCGGCCAAAGATACTGTCGCTATACCTTTCCCAAGTCCCTTAACTATTTTCTTCAAACTATTCATGTTTTCATACATTTTATTTATTATTTAAATGTTACTATTTTTAAATTACTACTTAATTTCGAAAGCATCTCCATTTCTAGTAAATAAAGTCCTATTAGCAAAGCCCTTAACACCTATGAAGCTTACCTTCTCTCCACAGTCTCCCAAGGCTTCACATAGGTTTTCCTTCTTTTGTGCCCACTGAAATTGATCCCCTGTGCAACCTTCATATTTTTCTCCATCGTATTCTCCATTCACACAACATTCACAATGATTTTCCAGCTTGCTATTATCACACTTCCAAGTTTTTTGAAGCAGTCCTTTCTGGAATTTTGCAACACAATCCTTATTGGCAACAGAGCATATTCCTGGTGCCTCTCCTTCACTATTCCAAAAGTCAAAGCCAGGTGTGTAGTTAGGCAGGCAGACAAACACCTCTCTACTTTTATTATCTAATTCCCCGTTTCTCATCCATTTGCAGTCTCGTGCGTCGCCATTCTCGCAGTCTTGCTGGCTTGTTTGGGAGATGCAGTCCTGCCACAAGTTTTGAACACACCTTGCAAACTTGAACCCATTAGTTTCTGACTGAACGCACTTTTGTTGCCTAAAAGCGTCACATGCTTCTATGGTTACGTCGTTATTATAACATACAAGCCTGAAATCCTCTTTTCCCGGAACATTTCCTTCATTACTATTCGATTGACACCATGTCTCCCCGTGCTGATAAGCTTTCCCTTCCCACTTGCAGCTTAAGTCTCTGCATATATTGTTTCCAATTGCAGGGTTTGTTTTGTCCTTACTTTTTTCGTAAGTCTTGCAAGTGCTTCCGAAATAATAATCACAATTCCCACACTTAGCATCATTAGCATTATTTTGATCGTAGTCACAACTCTCTGACTTGGGTTTTATTCTTGCCCAATACTCCTTATCGCTGACTTTTGTGGCATCATAAATATTTGCCAAGTTTCCACAACTATCAAGGAAATAAACCTCATCTCTTTCTTCTATGCATGTTGTTTTTTCAGTAGGCCCACAGTTTGTTGCAAGATCCTCTGCCGAACATAAATATCCTGCATGGAAAGAAACTTCTGCCTGAGAAGCAGTTCCAAGCTCTTTACACTCTTTTTGAGTCGTCATCCTACATGTTGTCTCGAATTCTCTTTCATATACACACGCACCTTTAACTTCAGAAGTAACTGTTTCAAGGCACGCCACTTCTGTATTTATGTCCGATCTAAAATTTGTTTCCAGGCCATAATCAGCAGACAGTTTTTTGCATCTCGTCTGAGTCACGAAAGCTGCTTGGTCTCCAATAACGCAACACCCAAGGGTGCATTGCACCGGTTCTTCTGTTCCTATCTTCCACACCCCTCCTGCTTCGTTACACACTCTTTGAGGGACATTAGGAAGACAAGTTCCTTCCTTGCTATCATAACACCATCCAAGTTTGCAATAAGCAGAGGCCTCACACGAAGTGGGAACCTTGTCATAATCTAGATTGCAATCCGATTCAGGAGCATTCTGGCACCACGCCCCTTCAGTCGTTTTTTCGCAACACCATAAACTCTCTCCTACAGGATTCACCGACGATAGGCTAATGATTAAAATATAGAGTGCAACTAGAGCTAATAGATAACTTCTTGGTCTAATTATTATCATTCTCATTTTCCTTTGAACAATTTATTTTAGTTATTGTTTTTTTCAACCTTGTGTTAAGTTCACTTTCCATTTTAACTACCATATCCAGCCGGCCAGACGACACTTCTCGATGCAAACTGAAACTTAAAGTTTGTATTCCTATCAGTCAGCATGTATATTGTCGATCCGTCAACTTTTTTTATTTTCTCTACTTTAAGGTCTTTATAGTAAGTCATATATATGGTCGTTTCAGCATCGCCATATGTGGCTTCCCATTCTATTATGCTATTTGCAATTGAAACCAATTCATAAAGATTATTGTTCAGAATCACTCTAAATTTCTCCATCCTTTGAACACTCTCTCCCTTTGACAGTGTAAGCGAGTTGTTAAAGCTTAGAACTACTCTTTTAGGCAAAAGTTCAACTTGATACTCTCCTTTTCTTAAATTAATCTCATAACCCTTATCTTTATATTCCTGTTCCATTCTATCAAAACATGATTTTACCTGACTCAAAACTTCTTTTTTTATCTCGTTTTCTACATGCCTTTTTAATAAAGGCTGTTGAACAACGCAAGTCTTATAGTCTTCCTCCTGATAACATAAATATTCAATCCTGTTCCCTTCATTCAAAATATAATGCTCGGGTTTTATGCTTCCTCCTTGCAGGGCAAGTGTGTTTATTGCGTCTTCTATATCTGATTCAAGGCAAGTTTGAATGTACTTCTCTGGAGTCTGCTCCTCAAAGACTAAGCCTGGCCTCAGGTTTGGAAGGAAAAAATAAACCAAAACTCCTGCTGCAACTATAACTATCCCTATTATTATGAATAGAGTTAGTTGCCCAGATTTGCTAAAGTTTTTCCTTTTTACCATCTTTTTCTATTTTGGAAACCTTTTTTAAAGGTTTATTTTCCGTCTATTAAGTTAAGTTTTTCCATTTTATAAATTTACTTAGATCAGCTCTCCCGGCTTCACAACTATCAAACACCCACTATTCTTATTGTGCCAACTGTCTTCACACCTTATGTGATATGTCCACTGTTTGTTCCAGTCTGCTTGATGTTCTAGACTATACTCTTCATCCATTGAAATCCCATCATCTATCTCGTATGAACAATCCGCGAGCGCATACGAACATCTTGCCTCCTCTTCTGTAATTAGTTTAAGTCCCCCACTTCCGTATTTGTCATAGAAAATTCTTGCAAGTTCTGGTGAAGATCCGTCATTCTTTTCCTTGGCAGAGATTACAGTCGCACAAGCTGGATTTGAGTTGTTAAGTCTATCAACACAAGAAACAAAGTAATCAAGTCTTTTATTCAAGTTTTCTATTACATGATAAATTTCCATACCATTACTTATTGGAGTCTGATTTACAAAATTTGAACTGCAAGCATAGTTGTTGTAATAACATTCTGCTTCTTCATCGGTTGTAATTGTAACATCTATCTGAGTTCCATATGTTTCATTAGTAATGTTAACTACAACTGGAGGTGTATGGTCTATATCTAGTGTAAAGTTTCCTGAAGAATACGCTTTGTTCCCAACAATATCTTCACACTCAATGTAATTATTATGCATTCCACCGAATCGTGATGTGAGTCTTTGTGCGTGACTCGAGTCTCCGGAATTCTCGAAGGGCCATCTGCTTCCTTGAGGTAAAATTCCCCATTTACAAAGCGATTTTCCAGAATCTATCCCCCCAGAAGTCTCAACCTTCATGTTAACTGTTATTGGTTCGAAACCTTCTTTGATAACTGATTCAGATTCGTATCTATCTTCGTCATATTCAAAATAAACTTCATTAATTTCTAAAACATCTCGCGTAATATGAACAGTGTACTTGAAATCGTCAACATTTATGTTTCTCTGCGAGTCATTTAGAAGAGGAAGCCAAGGCTGATCTTTACACTTTATGTAAAAGTTGTTTGTCGATTGATTTGAAAGTTTTAAGGTCGTTATGCACGGCCACCCAAAAATACCTTTTCCAGTAACGTCTGTCTGACAGCTCATATTATTAGGCATTAAGTTATAATTCATTCCCGGGTTTGTTCCGTATCTGCACTCGGCGGGCTCGTTTATGTACATTGTTAAAGGTACTTCACTAACTCCCAACTTTACTTTAACCTCATTTACAGGGATTGTTTTTGTGAATCTATGGTCTACTGGAGTTTTATCTGGTCCACTATTAACACATAAATTAACTTTATACTTCTTAACATTATAAGTTCCCCAATAATCACTACATACTACATAATAGTTTATATTTGCAAATTTCTCCTTTACGTCTCCGCTTACTTCAGCATCTTGAAGGCTTTCTATGCTTGGCATTGAAAATTCAAAAGTGTGGTTTATTGAGTAGGCGTTTCCTTCTTGAGGAAATTCATCTCCCATCGCACTAAACTCTTCAAAGTCTACGGCACTAGTCCACTTACACTGGGCATTTTCATCTGTTTGTAATGTTATCCGGATAGGTGTGAATTCTGGAATGCATTTCTGATTAGTTGTTCTTACCGAAACACTTTCAGACGTTTTGTTAAAAAACTTATAACCTTGATCTAGTTTCAATGGAGTTATTACTGGCGCAACTTTTGGGTTTTCTTCTTCGAGAGCCTTGCATTCAGGATATTCGAATCCTGTATCAACTATTCTGCA
>Ga0209542_10001384_pt1 | contig 57247 bp, 82 predicted proteins | sample RifCSPhighO2_01_FD_184028 | JGI IMG/M metagenome (GOLD analysis project Ga0209542, IMG submission 184028) | Soil microbial communities from Rifle, Colorado - Rifle CSP2_plank highO2_0.1 (SPAdes) (version 2) | ecosystem: Environmental > Terrestrial > Deep subsurface > Rock core/Sediment ... | reverse complement strand
GCTTTTTCAAAGCCAGAAGGTGGGACGCGCGAAGCGCGTCCCACTGATTTCCCCCCATTTTTCCAAACGAATTCAGAATTTTTGGCGCGCTGGCGCGCACCTGTTTTTCGCCGAGGAGGAGGTTCGAAATCAGAAGCAATTTTGACTGCATTTGCTTTGCCCAAAATACAAAAACAATTTTTATTACTATGATGAATAATATGGAAAATAAAAAATTCTTTTTGTATGCTCGCAAGTCCACTGATGTCGAGGATAAGCAGGTTTTGAGTATTGAGGCACAACTTACTGAATTGCGAGACTATGCCAAGAGAGAAAATCTGAATATCGCCCTTGAGTTTATCGAAAAACAATCTGCTAAAATTCCAGGTCGTCCTATTTTCAATGAAATGATGAAGTCTATCGAAAAAGGCGATGCAGATTCTATCCTCTCTTGGCATCCGGATCGTCTCGCAAGAAATAGTATTGACGGTGGAAAGATAATTTATCTCCTCGACACAGGGAAACTTGCGAGCTTGAAGTTTCCAACTTTTTGGTGCGACTCTACCTCGCAAGGAAAGTTCATGCTCAATATGGCTTTCGGGCAAAGCAAATACTATGTGGATTCTCTTTCCGAAAATACCAAAAGAGGACTTCGCCAAAAAGTTCGTAATGGAGATTATCCAACGCTTGCCCCTGTGGGATATATCAATGACTCACGAACCAAAACTGTTGTCGTTGATAGAAAGAAAGCTAAAGTTATCAAGCAAGCGTTTGAATTCTATGTAAAAGGTGGCAATAGACTGGAAGATGTCTCAAACTTTTTGGCGAAGCACAATCTCTTTTCAAAAACCGGAAAGAAAATCCACAAATCCCGTGCGACTTCAATTCTCTCTAATCCTTTTTACACTGGACTGTTTCGCTATGGTGGCGAGCTTCACGAAGGAAAGTACGAGCCAATCATTTCAAAGAAACTTTTTGATCAGGCGCAGGAAATGTTGAAACTCCGTGGTAAGCCCGATAGAAAGCCCCTAAACGACCCACAACCTTTCTGTGGCCTCATTTCCTGCGCCAGTTGCGGAATGATGATAACTGGCGAATACAAGGTCAAAAAGCAGAAAAATGGTAATACTCACGAATATGTCTATTATCACTGCACCAAGAAAAACAAAAGTGTGAAATGTGCTGAACCTTGTATTCGTCAAGAAGAATTAAATCGCCAGTTATCATCACTAATACAAAAAATTTCTTTGCCCAAAGACTGGGCGGAAGAATTATTGAAAATGGCGAACAAAGATTTTAAAAATTCCGCCCAATCTTTGACTGCTTGTGTGAAAGAGAAACAAGAGAAGATTTCTTCTATCTCAATTAGATTGGAGCGACTTCTTAATGGCTACCTTGACCAAGATATTGAAAAGGAAATATATCGTGCTGAAAAAGGAAAACTACTTTTGCAAAAGAAGTCGCTCGAAGAAGAAATCTACAATCTTTCACACAAGCAAAATGATTGGCTCGAACCTTTCCAAAACTGGCTAGAAGTCGCACAGAATATAGACAAAATTGCTTCTGATTCAGACCTTTTTGCGAAAAAGGTCTGTGCCAAAGAAATCTTTGGCTCGAACCTCCTCCTCGGCGAAAAACAGGTGCGCGCCAGCGCGCCAAAAATTCTGAATTCGTTTGGAAAAATGGGGGGAAATCAGTGGGACGCGCTTCGCGCGTCCCACCTTCTGGCTTTGAAAAAGCCGTTAAGTTCTGTTCTGGTGCACCTGGAGGGATTCGGACCCCCGACCAATTGTGTATAAGACAATCGCTCTACCAACTGAGCTACAGGTGCAATTTTTCTGACTCCCCAGTTAAGACTCTAGCAATATAACGCATTCCCATCAATACATACCTGTTCGAATCGTGGAGGGTGGACACGTTGAAAAAGTGCTAAGATTAATGCGAGTATGATACCTTCGTTATCTTTGGAAATTATTTTTAATACCTTGGTCGCGATAATTTTTCTTATCTATTGGGGAGTGGCTTTTGTCATTCTCTACCACCTGACCCGTTTCGGCATAGGTGTCCAGCCGAAGAAATTTGCCGCCATTTTTCTCCTCGGTTCAGTCGCACTCTCCTTTTTAACAATAATCTTATTCACCGGCATTGATATAAATTCGCTTATACCATGATGATAAAGTCGCTCTTATCAATCTTCCAAAACTCTCAAAACTCTTTTGAAGGTCAGTTGCCGGGTGAGAGAGTAATACTACTCCTGCGACGACATCCCTTTGCAATTCTCCTACATATAGGACTTTCCAGTTCACTTGCTTTTATACCTATTATTCTCGGTACAGTATTCATATCATATATCATCGCTCACGGCTGGCTAAACTTATTCTTATTTGCGTCGAGTATTTGGTATCTGGGTCTCTGGTTGATTGTTTTCTACTCTCTTACCATATACACGCTCAACACCGTTATTATTACCGACCGCCGCCTCATTGACAACGACCAACACGGATTCTTCAATCGGGAGATTTCAGAACTGCACAGCCACCGCATACAAGACGTCTCTGTGCATACGAGTGGAATAATCGAAACATTTCTTCAATTTGGGAATATTACGGTACAAACCGCCGCATCAGAAAAACAATTTGTCTTTCATCAAATATCAAAACCAGAGAAAGTAAAGGATATTATCATGCAGATTACATCCTTTAGACATTCTGGTGTAAAACCCGTGGTATAATAAATGCGGGTTAGCGATAACCTTAACAACTAATTTATTGTATGAATATTCACAAAGTTACGTTTATCCTTCTCATTATTGGGGGCTTAAACTGGGGTCTCGAGGCTTTCGACTTTGGCCTCGGTAGCTACCTGCCAAGCGGACTGGCCATGGTTGTCTACATTCTGGTCGGTCTCTCGGCTGTGTATGAAATCTTCAGCCACAAGAAACTCTGTCGCAACTGCGCTTCTCAAGGAGCAATGTAAACAAAAACCCCCGCCTAGGCGGGGGTTTTTGTTTATACTTGATGTTCTATGTCCTTTTTCTTCTTAGGCGTAATGCCGTGAGCTACTAATATTTCTTCGAACTCTTTCTGTTCGATAGTTTCCACTTCAACAAGCCGTCTGGCTATAGTATCGAGTATTTTCCTATGATCTTTAATAATTTTCTCTACTTTCTTCATTGCGTCATTCATAATCTTAGAAACTTCGGCGTCAATCATGGCTCCCACCCTTTCTGAATATTCTTTATCCCCCACTCCGAGACCAAAAATGGGTTTGCCACTAGCCGACTCAAGCGCCATCGGCCCCATCTTCTCGCTCATGCCATATTTTGTAACCATATCACGCGCTAGAGCCGTAGCAACTTGGAGGTCGTTAGAGGGACCGGTCGTTAAATCTTCAAAAATAGTTTTCTCCACCACATAACCGCCAAGTGCCACTGCAATATCATCCAGAAATTCTTTCTTAGACTGGAGTTTACGATCTTCAAGTGGCAACTTCAAAACATAACCTGCCACCCGTCCACGGGAGATTATCGAAATCTTATGAACAGGGTCAGCATAAGCCAATACCGAAGCCACTACTGCGTGACCAGCCTCGTGGAATGCAGTTAATTCTTTCTCTCTTTTCGAGAGAATGTGACTTTTCCTCTCTGGACCAAGCATTACTTTTTCAATTGAACGGATAAGGTCAAATTGTGAGACCTTAGTGCGACTCTCACGTGCCGCGAGTATCGCGGCTTCATTCATAAGCGAATAGAGGTCGGCGCCAGAGAATCCAGGTGTTCGCTCGGCAATTAAAGCAATTCTGACATCTTCAGCAAAAGGTTTCTTGCGTGCATGTATTAGAAGAATATCTTCCCTGTCCTTCCTGTCCGGAAGATCGAGAGTAACCCGTCTGTCAAAACGTCCGGGACGCAGAAGCGCCGGGTCGAGTACGTCGGGACGATTGGTAGCGGCCATGACGATAACCTTTTCATTGGGCTCGAAGCCGTCAAGTTCAACTAGAATCTGATTGAGAGTCTGCTCCCGCTCATCATTGCCACCGCCAACTCCTGTGCCTCTTACTCGACCAACCGCGTCTATTTCGTCAACGAAGATGATGGCCGGCGCGGCTTTCTTGGCCAAATCGAAAAGATCACGCACACGCGAGGCTCCTACTCCCACGAACATCTCTACGAATTCCGAACCGGAGATGGAGAAGAACGACACTCCGGCTTCCCCGGCCACCGCGCGAGCTAAGAGTGTCTTGCCTGTCCCCGGTGCCCCCATCAATAATATCCCCTTGGGAATACGCGCACCGATATCAAGAAACTTCTTGGGATTCTTTAAAAAATCCACTATCTCACGCAATTCTTCTTTGGCTTCTTTACATCCGGCTACATCCTTGAAAGTGACTTGCTGACTCTTGTCATCCGGAGTCGTCAGACGGGCTTTCGACTGACCAAAGGAGAAGGCCTGCATGCCGGCACCCTTAACTTGTCTTGAGAGAAACCAGAGAAAGAAGACGATGAAAGCAATTGGCAAAAAAATGGGAGCAAGCGAAGCGAACCAATACAAGAATCCTTGATCATTTTTTACCTCGATATTAACTTTGGAAAGCGCTTCTTTATTAACATCGTAATTTTTGAGTGTAGTGGTCAGAGCCGTGCCAGCTTCTTTCTTGGAAACTCTTTCCCCACCATCCAAGTAAGTGACTTCAAGTTTGTCACCAGTAACAACAATAGCCGAGATATTACCAGTAGATATTTCTTGAGTAAGTTCGGAGAGTGAAACTTCTTCAATAGATTTGGACATGTCGGAGAAAAGTGAATACAGACTGACTAGCAGAAGAAAAATGACGAGAGCCATAAACGCCTGCTTCATAATGCCTTGCCCAGGCGAAGTGCCGCCGCCTTTTGACGATTTGGTGATGATAATTCTCTTGGGCTTATTGAGCGGCATCTTCATACTGTAGTGGCATTATACTGAAAAAGGATATAATTCCAATCATGACCCGTTCGACAAGCTCAGGGTCATGGTGAATAACATTGAATCCATGACAGTTTATGCGAATAACTCAAAGGCTCTGTTCGACTATGAGATTCTTGAACGTCTCACGGCGGGTCTCGAGCTTTTAGGCACAGAGGTGAAATCCGTACGAGCGGGTAAATGTAATTTGAGAGGTGCGTTTATCGCAGTACGAGACACCGAAGCGTATCTGGTAGGTGCCGACATTCCGGCATACCAGCCAAAAAACGCACCAAAAGATTATGATGCTCTTAGAACAAGAAAATTATTACTTTCTAAAAGCGAACTGATGGAACTCAAAGACGCCGAAAGCACAAAAGGATTGACAATCATCCCACTTTCGGTGTATAGTAAAGGTCGGTTTCTGAAACTCGACATTGCCATCGCCCGCGGTAAGAAGAAATTCGACAAACGCCAGGCGATTAAAAAGCGCGATATTGAGAGAGACCTGAAGAGAACATTGTAATTTCAATATGGGGATGACAGGCTTTGACAAGTCTTGTCGTCGGATTGATGCGCGAGAGAGCCGAAAGGACTCTTAAATCCCTTTCAAAATCTAATTGCAAAAAACACTTTTGCAAAAATCGTTTCTCCGTACTTTACGGCTAACGATTTCCAGTTCGCCTACGCTCGAGTTTAAAACTCGCTAGGACGAACTGCACAGCACCGTAAGACGTCTCGGGTAGCGGCTGTTGTGTAATTACGTGAGACTCTGGAGTTTATTCCTCGATCTGCTCCGAAACTAAGAGGATAGAGTTGTGGAGGCTTTTGTTTGCTCTCTACTCCACTACTTGAATCAAATAAAGCAAACTAACCCGCGTAGATTTCACTTCGACCTTTTCTTGGACCCGGATTCAATTTCCGGCATCTCCACTAACTAACTTGACAGTAAAGTGTTTTCATGCTAGGATTAGAGAGGGCGGTTAGCTAAGCCGAAAAGAGCAATTCCGCTCTCTAGGTAAAGTAACCAAAATGAGGAGTTCCCCATGGCGAAGAAGACCAACGACTTCTCGATCGAGCAGATGACGGAGCAGATCCGCGCCATGCTCGCCAAGCTCGGCGCGGTGCGTGGATTCAAGATCGGTTCACCGATCAGAAGCCACATTGAGACCATGGCCGACTGCGTCCGCGAGGGCGACACGACAGGCGCCATAAAGGCGGCTAAGGAAGCCCTCTCGACAGGGAGGAACATCCTCAGGGCGTTCTTGAGGGGCGCCGTCATCGATCGTCCCGAGAAGATGTCGTATCTCACCCGCGAGATCGGCATACGTCGTGTGGATAAGTGCTACCACGAGGACATCGTGGCGCACATGGAGTCAAGGCGACGCAAGTTCGAGGAAGCGGTTCATGTCGAGACCGACGAGGATTTCTCGGTGCGCATCGCCATGTACAACGAAGTCGTCGTCGCCATCGAGAAAGCAGACGAGGAGCAGGGACTCCGCGATCGTCTGAAGCTGACTCGTGACAAGTTCAAAAAGACCGTCAAGATCAGCGGGGACAGCGCGGAGAGCGTCGAGCGAAGCAAGGCGGCCACAGATGTCCAGCGCGAGAGGGTTGCCGCCGAGCGAAACAAGACGGCCGACGAGATCCTCACGCTGATCTCGTAGAACATAGGGTCACAAAAGAAATCTAGGAGAGCCTGACCAGCTCTCCTTTCGTTTGTTCAAAATCGCCTCGTGATCCTACAAGGTAAGACCTTGTAGGATTTCAATAATTTCCTTATAAAATGAAATCTATAATCACCTCTTTTCGATCTTCCGAATCAATTCTAAAAGTAATTCGTTTTGATTCTCGAGATGGGCAATGATAACTTCGATTTCGTGTTCCGCTTTCTGATTGATTTCAAAATCCGCTTGAGCGCGCTGTTCAGCGAATTTACCCTCCAGATTCTGTCCGACCATGATGAGTGGCAAAAGTATTAATTGGATGATATTGGAAGCAAAGAGCCAAATAACAAATGCCGGCGCCGGATCGAAACGCAACTCGAGCGGTCCGTAGAGATTCCAGAGAAGCCAGACAAGTGTCCAGATAGTAAGAACGAAGAAAAAACCGATAGTGCCAACACCATTGGTAATCTTAATTGCGAGGCGTTCCAACGTGGAGAAAGCGAGTCTAGCTTCCACGTGAGGATGTTTGATGAGCTTCCTGTACGCTCTCAACTCGGCGAGGGTGGGCGGATTATGTTTGTATTCCATTGTGTAATAGTGTACAATAGTAGCAATAATAAGTCATACACAGAAGTTGCAACGACCTCGTATTAACCAACAGATAAAAACACGCGAGCTTCGTGTTATTGGATCGAAAGGAGAGAATCTAGGTATCCTCACTCTTGAGGAAGCCCTTAGAAAGACCGAGGAACTTGGTCTTGATCTTATTGAGATTTCCCCGAATACCGTTCCGTCAGTGGCCAAAATTACCGACTTTGGCCGTTATCTTTATGAAGAAAACAAGAAATCCAAGCAGGCAAAAAAATCTCACTCTGCGGAGGTAAAAACCGTGCAAGTTAAACTAGGCACTGGCGACCATGATCTCGCTCTCAAGGCCAAAAAAACTAGTGAATGGCTCTCAGAAGGCAATCGCGTCAAAGTGGATCTTTTTCTGCCCGGCAGAGCAAAATATTTGGACGAAAAATTTCTCAATGAACGTATCGAGCGTATGCTTAAATTTGTTAGTGTGAATTACAAAGTTGCCAGTTCTGCCAAAAAAAGTCTAAAGGGCATGACGGTTATTATCGAAAGAGCATAGGATTAGGACTGGACATATAGTACAAAATAGGTAATATATAGAGCCATTATGACAATTAAGACCAACAAGTCTTATGCCAAGCGACTCAAGATTACCAAAAGTGGTAAGCTTTTAGTGCGCAAATCCGGACAAAACCACTTCAACAGCAAGGAGCGCCGGACGGCAAAAACCGCCAAAAATCGCGACACTGAATTTCACATGAGCAACAAAGACAGAAGTCGTTTCTTAGTTAACTTATGACAAGAGTAAAAAAGGGTATAAATGCTTTAAAAACTAGAAAAAATATTCTCCGCAAGGTGAAAGGTTTCAGGTACGGCCGCTCAACCAAAGAGAGACAAGCAAATGAAGCTATTGTTCACGCCGGCACTTATGCATTCGAGCACAGGAAAGATAGGAAAGGTGACTTCCGCCGTCTCTGGAACGTACGTCTCTCTGCCGCGCTTAAAGAGAATGGAATTTCTTATTCAAAGTTCATTCCCCTTTTGAAGAAAGCAAATATTTTATTGGATAGAAAGATTCTCGCAGAGATCGCTCTAAAACAGCCCGATATTCTTAAGAAAATTTTAGAAACTGTCTCGCAGTCCAAAGCGCAGAAATAGCTCCCAGAGCGTCTGCAAGTAAGTCATGAGCCACATCGAGAGAATATTTCTCTGTAGATAGAATGAGGCCATTTATATATTCGAAAACCTCCCAAATACCACCAAGTATCATTACAAATACAAAACTTATAAGGATTGCCTTTGAGAATGATACTTTGTCTCCGAAGAGCCCGGATCCATAGAAAATATAGAGTGAAAAAAATCCAAGTGAGAATCCGCCGAGAAAATGCATTACGTTATCAAACCACCAGATAGTCCAATAAAGATAAAGTGAGAGCGCAGCAAAATTGAGTACCCCCAGAAGAGCAACAAAGATGAAAGCAAGATATAGAAGTGAATATTTTCTCATTAAATCTACTTTAACAAAAACTCCCGCGTCTGACGCGGGGACTTTTGTAGGGTTATTTTGGTATACCCTAGTTTAAAAACTAGGTGGGTGTCCGCAGTTGTACCCCAAGGGGCACAAAGATTAGGACTCCCTAAAAATATTTTAGCTAGATAATACCTCAAATAACCCTGCATATATTATACCTCATAAAAAATAAAAAACTGTTGATATTGTATAGACTTTTCTCTGAAAATATTTTGCATTCTACTCATCCACACCAAAGCGCTTATAATCTAGGGTTTTAGAGTTACCAAACCAGTGTTTAATCTCATGTTGTGCTTCTTCGGCCGTTTCAGAGGCATGAATAATATTCATAACTGCGCGTTTTTCACTATTTGCCAAAGCTGGCGAGTCAATAGAGAAATCCCCACGAATTGTTCCCATATCGGCTTGAAAAGGAAGAGTTGAACCAGCAACCTTTCTGACCATATCAACGGCATGCAGACCCTGCACAACTATACGCACAAGCGGAGCAGAGGTCATATAGTCAATAACCCAGCCACGGACCATTTTGCCAATCTTAACGGCATCATCCGTACCAAGAATCGACTTAGGATCGAGATTATATTTTTTGTATGTGCCAAGACTTTTCTCTCCTAGGCGAGTAACCCAGGTACTGTCTTTAGGATAGTGTGCATCAATCTGCTCTGCTGTCGGCTGGAACATTTCCAGCGCTACAATCTTTAAATCTCTTTGTTCAAAACGCTTGATAATTTCTCCAATCAGTCCTTTTTGTACGCCATCAGGTTTGATGAGGATAAAAGTTTTTTCTTCTTTTAGATGCTTCATGAAGTTAGAATTATATTGCCTTTTTCAGTAATTGCAACCGTATGTTCGAAGTGAGCGCTACGAGAGCCGTCGCGGGTCTTGATGGTGTAACCATCGCTTGAGTCTTTGATAGCTGAAGAACCGATATTGACCATTGGCTCGATGGCAATAACCAGACCGGGAACCAGTTTCTCCCCTTTTCCCCCGATGTCAAAATTTGGCACATATGGCTCTTCGTGAATCTCGAAACCGACCCCATGTCCCATCAGATCATCAGCTATCGAAAAACCGCTCGGTTTGACAGTATCACTGATAGCCTCACCTATATCCCCAATAGTATTGCCAGGCTTGGCCGCTTGTATTCCCGCATACAAGGCTTCTCGAGTAATATCAAGAAGTCTCTGGGATTCGTCATCAATCACCCCGCACGGAACAGTAATGGCAGAATCGGTAATCAGTCCGTCATGTTCGAGCGACAGATCAATAGAGACAATATCTCCTTCATTGATGAGTCTTATATTTTCATTTGGAATACCATGGACAATCTCGTCATTTATGGACAAACATAACGCTGCAGGGAAAGGTCGCTTAGCTCCACGAGGTTTATAACCAAGATGGGCAGGCTTGTCCCCTCCTTCCCTTATCAGTCGCAAAGCTTCTTCTTCAAGAATCATGGTTGAGATACCCGGTTTAACCTGCCGGGCAAGTAAAAATAGGATTTCTGCATGCCTCTTGCCACCTTCCCGTAGAATCTTAATCTCTTGGGCGGTTTTAAGACGCATAGTCATAAGCGGCAATGATATCGGCGTGCACTTTTTCTATCGATTGTTCTCCATTCACTTCTATAAATCGGTACAATTTGTTGTTTCTAAAATATTCGATAGCCGGCAAAGTATCTTCGTCAAACCAATTCAAACGTTTATTCACCTTGGAAATAGAACGGTCATCGGTTCTACCTCGCGACAATAACCTATCTTCAGACCACTTGCGAGAAACATTGAGATAAATGACTGCTGGTTTCTGGCGTTTATAAAATTTCAGTGCGGAAGTAATCATTTCTGCTTCCGAAAGCGAACGAGGCGCGCCGTCGAAAATAAGATGCAAATCTGGCAGAAGTTCTTCTACCAAAATACCTGCCCAAACCCAACAAGCCAAGAAATCCGGCTGACGCCCGCCATCTTCATTAATCTTTCTTGAAAGTTTGGAAGAAAAACTCTCACTCCTGATAAACTTGCGGAAATGTTCTCCGGTTTCGACGTAGAGAATCTGCTGCTTGTTCGGATCAAAACGTGCGATACGATTTTTCAAAAGGTCCGCTTGCGTACCCTTGCCACAACCGGAACGACCAATAAAAACGATCGTGTGAAGCATTTACCTATTATAATCCAAAACTAGTATTCCCGTACCGAAAGCTGGGCGTCAATTTTCTTTACCAAATCGATTACCACCGATACCACGATCAAAAGCGCCGTACCTCCTATAGCCAGAGCTTGAATACCCGTCAGAGATCTAAGGATCAAAGGCAGAACAGCGATAATGCTCAAGAAGAGCGCTCCAACCAGAGTCAGTCGAGTCAGCACGCGCGAGATATATTCGGCAGTAGCTTCTCCTGGCCGCACTCCGGAGATGAAGGCGCCAGATTTTTGGAGATTAGTGGCGATAGCGTCAGGGTCAAAAGTAACAGCGGTATAGAAATAGGTGAAGAGAAAAACCAAGAGGAAGTAAGCAGAAGTATAAAACCATGTGTTTGCGAGAACAGTCAACGCAAAATCGGCCACATTTCCTATGAAAGCTACGCTCGACTGACTCAAAAATTGGAAAATCATCTGAGGAAAAAGAAGGATGGAGAGAGCAAAAATGATAGGAATGACCCCGGCTTGATTAACACGAAGAGGCAGATAAGTAGAGAGACCGCCATAAGTGCGCCCGCCTCTGACCTGTTTGGCATAGGTGATAGGTATGGGCCGTTCAGCTTCTGTTACCACCACTACACCGAAGATAATTAAGAGAGCTACAACCAAGCCAACAGCATAGACTGGTATTTGCGCCGAGTCGAAAGTAAAAATAAGCTGACCGGCCGCTTGAGGCAATCGTGAGACAATACCGGCAAATATAATGAGAGAAACACCATTACCTACACCGAACTCTGTAATCAGCTCGCCAAGCCACATTAGAAGCACGGAACCAGCCACAATCACCAAAATATCCACTATTATGATACTAAGGGAAAGGTTTGGCAAAATATTTTGTCCTTGGAGTAGTTTGATAAATGCGTATCCTTGAACGACAGCCAGAGGCACTGTAAGCATTCGGGAATATTGAGCGAATCGACGTCGACCCGCTTCCCCTTCCTCATGATAAAGTTCTTTGAGTTTAGGCACCATTACGGTCAAAAGCTGCATGATAATCGAAGCTGTGATGTATGGTCCAACGCCGAGCATTACAACAGACAGATTCGAAAGACCTCCTCCGGAAAAAATGTTCAGGAGGTTAAGAAACTCGGACCCGGCAAATAGACTCTGCAAACGCGCCACATCAATCCCAGGAATAGGAATGACAGCAAGTAAACGGGAAATAGCCAGAATACCAAGAACAAAAAGAATTCGCTTCCGAAGCAATTCGTCTCCGAAGATGAATCTTAATTTCTCGCTGAACTTGGACATATAAATTAGCTTACAGCTTCTAGGTTTTAGCTACTAGCTTCTTTTTGGTTAGAGATTCCTGAAGAGCAGTGCCTTTAAGTTTTGGTTGGAAGGATTTCAAAGATGATTTGCCGCGACCGCGCAGTTTTGGTATACGTTTGATTATATCGCGTATCTCCGGGCGCTTCTTGTGGCCGGCCCGAGCATTCTGACCCTTTGTGCCACGGCCGGCTGTTTTACCGCGCGTACCGCCACGTCCCACTTGGCGCGTATGTTTTCTTTTTGTCTTAGCTACAAGATTATGAAATTGCATTTTGGGTAGCTTATCAGCTTTTTAGCTAATTAGCTAATTAGCTTTTGAAGCTAAGAAGCTCGATTTCTGATTTTGGCAGTCTCAAGTTTTTTAAGCGCCTTGATGGTGACATAAGCATTGTTCAATCCATTTTTACTCCTTGATAAAAGCTTGGCACCAACCTCTCGGAGACCGGCAAGTTCAAGCACCGTGCGAACAGAACTGCCGGCGAGAATGCCCTTGCCACGGGCCGGCATAATTTTGACGCGGGAAGCGTTGAATTTTGCTTCCACTTCATAAGGAATAGACATTTCTTTAGTAACATTGACGGTAATCACATTTTTCTTGGCATCACGGAAAGCTTTCTCTATGGCAAGCGGCGTATCGGAGGCCTTGCCTTGACCAACACCCACCGTTCCCTTTCTATTACCTGCCACCAGACAGACCGAGAAACTGAATCGCCTGCCGCCAGCCATCACGCGAGTAACACGCCTAAGACTAACGATTTTCTGATCAAACTCCGGTTTAATGCGAACATCGCGGCGTGATGGTCGACGACCTTGCCTTTTGCCCCTATCTCCCCCACCAGCCTCGCCACGCGAAGTGTTGCGGGCAGGCCTATTCCCTTCCTGAACTTTAGAAACAGGCACAACAGAAGTCGATTCTGCGACAATGTCGGCGGGAATTTCAGTGGGGATAATCAATTCTGTTTCTATACTCATATTATTTAGAATTTTAATCCGGCCTTACGCGCACCTTCAGCAAGCCGCATAACTTTACCGGTATAAATATAGCCACCACGGTCGAAGACAACTTTTTCAATCTTTTTAGCAAGTGCTTTTTTGGCAATCTCTTCGCCAACCTTTTCAGCATTCGTGCCCAAAACAGAAAACAAAGTGACCGCCTTGTCATCGTCAACAAGCTGGGCATAAATGGTCGTATTTGATTTGAAGACATAAAGACGCGGGCGCACGGAAGTACCGGAAATTTTGGTCCTGATCTTCTTATGTTTTCTGGCGCGTGCGGTTTGCATATTATTTATAGTGAGCTTGTCGAACTATATTGATTTTTTACCCTGTTTGCGTCTGATTACCTCATCACTATAACGCATCCCCTTGCCTTTGTAAGGTTCCGGTTTCTTGAGTAAGCGCAATCTCGAGGCAAACTGGCCTACTTGTTCCTTATCTGAACCAGATATGATAATGACATTTTTCTCAGCCGTTACCTTTAGACCTTCAGGAATCGACATGATTACCGGGTGAGAAAATCCAAGCGCCAAAGTAATCTTATTTCCGCTTACTTCAGACTTGAATCCAATACCCTCGAGAATCAGTTTTTTCTCAAACAGTTTATTGACACCGGAGACCATATTGGTAATGTGCGAAGCGTAAGCGCCCCAAAGAGCTTGCGACTCAATGGTTATCTTCTTCGGGTTAAGAGTAACCTCGTTGCCATTAACTTTTACTTCTAGACCAGGATGGAATACGCGCGAGAGTTCGCCTAGAGGTCCCTTAACTAAAATTTTGCCACCGGAGACTTTGATCTCTGTTTTTTCTGGCAACATTATAATTTTTTTTCCTATTCTGGACATGTTAATTATTTATAGTGAGCATAGTCGAACTACCAAATGGAGAAGAGGGCTTCGCCACCAAGTTTGGCGCGTTTCGCTTCTCTGCCAGACATTACTCCTCGAGAGGTAGAGAGGATGAGGGCGCCGTAACCGCTTTTAACAGCGCGAATATCGGAAGACTTTTTGTAAATTCTTTTGGATGGTTTGGAAATTCGCGCCACTCCCTTGATTCTTGGCACGCGGTTTTCCATAAAGATTTCTATACCGAGCATCTTTCTCCCCTTTTTGGTCTCAGTTTCAATCCCTTTAATGAAACCTTCTTTCTTCAACACCTCCGCAATGGAATGCTTAAGTTTGGAGTAAGGAATGGATGTGCGATCATGACCGGCGGAGCCGGCATTCTTAATCTGTATGATCATGTTTGAAATCGTATCCATGTCTATTACCAAGAAGATTTCTTGACACCCGGAATCTTGCCTTCGTTGGCTAATTCCCTAAAACAAATGCGGCAGAGATCAAAGTCACGCATATAGCCCCGCTTACGACCGCAACGGAAGCAACGATTAGTAGCCCGAGTAGAGAACTTGGGCTTCTTTTTCGACCTTGCTATAACTGATGTTTTGGCCATAAGAAATGCGATTTTAACACATTATTTACGAAACGGAAAGCCGAGGTGAGAAAGAAGAGCAATGACTTCATCCTTAGATTTGGCGGTAGTAACGATAGTGACGGCTAGACCGAAAACGTCTTTAAGTTCTTCATCCGCTGTCTCTGGAAAAATAGTGTGTTCTTTGATGCCTAAAGTGTAATTGCCGATTTCATCAGCTGCGTCGGAAGAGATACCGCGGAAGTCTTTGGTTCTAGGTAAGGCAATATGCACTAGTCTGTCTAGGAAATCAAACATACGTTTGCCTCGTAGCGTTACTTGATAGCCAACGACATCTCCTTGCCGAGACTTAAAGGTAGCAATAGAGATTTTAGCCCCGCGTGGGAGAGCTTTCTGACCGGTGATGCGTGCTAAACGATCTTCGACCACTTTGAACTTGCTCTTATCTTTAAAAGAACCGACGCCGGTAGAAATTACCACTTTCAAGATTCTCGGAGCTTGCATTATATTTTTATACCCCGGGAGAGTTTTTGATTTTTCTTTAAGATTTTCCATGGAGTTTTACATTTGAGACATTAATAGGGAAGTTTTTCTCTATAATCGTGCCTTTAGTGCCGCTCTTTTTTGCTCGCTCATGAACTTTTTTAACATTCGTCCCTTCTACCAGAACTTGATTTTTACGAGGGAAAGCTCGCAAGATTTTGCCTATCTTGCCTTTGTCTTTGCCTGTTAACACTATGACATTATCTCCTTTTTTTACATGCATAAAATTTATTTATAGTGAGTTTATCGAACTAAACTACCTCAGGCGCTAGAGAAATAATTTTCTGGAATCCCATTTCGCCAATTTCCCTAGGAATCGGACCGAAGATGCGGCCGGCCAAGGGCTCCTTTTTGGTATTATCCAGAATAACTACGGCATTTTCATCGAAACGCACAAAGGTGCCATCTTTACGACGAAAAGGAGCTCTCTGTCGCACTACGATACCATAAAGAATATCTTTCTTCTTGACCTGTTTTCTGGGTTCAGCTTTCTGGACCGAGAGTACCACCAATTCGCCGATGGAAGCATAGCGCTTTTTGGAACTTCCCAACACTTTGAAAACACGACCAAGTTTGGCTCCGGAGTTATCTGCAATCTGGACAATGGACTGTGGTTGAACCATAAAATTAGCTTCTAGGTACTAGCTGTTAGCTACTAGCTTAAAATGCTTATCCTTGGATATGGGTTTCGTTTCAATGATTTGTACTTTATCACCTACCTTGGCAATATTTCCAGTATCATGAGCTTTGAATTTCTTGCGTCGCTTTATAAACTTTTCGTATTTAGGATGTTTCTCGTAGCGCTCGACCGAGACTACTATGGTGTCCTTCATCTTAGTCGAAACTACCGTACCGGAAAGAATCTTGGGTTTGTGTACTAGGGTTTTTTTCATATTATTTTTTATTGAGTTCAGTCATGATACGAGCAACATCTTTTCTGGCACTTGCTGTCACTTTCACATTACGATTCTTGGAACCGGCAGAACCGAATCTTAGCTTGCGAAAATCCTCGCGTTTCTCCATGAGAGCCTTTATCAAATCCTGCCTCGACTTGCCACTGTAAGTTGTCTTTTTCATATATTTAACGTGCCACCACTCTGGTTTTAACTGGCAGTTTAGTGCCTGCCTTACGAAGTGCTTCTTGAGCCATCGTCTTACTTATACCATCTACCTCGAAAATTATCCTGCCAGCAAGCACCGGAGAGACATAACCCTGAAGATCCCCTTTGCCTTTACCAAGCTTCACTTCCGCAGGCTTTTTGGTATAAGGCATATCTGGAAAAATACGAATCCAAAGACGACCGGTCTTGCCTATATAACGAGATAGAGCTTTCCTGGCGGACTCAATCTGATTGGAACGAATGCGGGCAGCACCCATAGCTTTGAGTCCATATGAGCCGAAAGCGACCGTTACTCCGCGGGAAGCCACGCCAACCTTCAAGGGATTTTTTCTCATGGTCTGCCATTTTCTATATTTAACTTTCTTAGGGAAAAGCATAAAAAAAAATTATTCGAAGATATCACCCTTGTAAATCCAAACTTTGACCCCAATAGTGCCATAAGGCATAACCGCTTGAGCCAGAGCATAGTCAATATCTGCACGCAGGGTCTGGAGAGGAATACGGCCAAGCTTCCTGTCTTCGGTGCGGCTCATAGTAGCGCCACCAAGACGACCGGCCAAGAAAATACGCACTCCTAAAACATCTCGATTAGCCATCACTTTCTCAAGCATTTGTTTCATCAAACGTCTGAATGGCAGGCGCTTCTCAAGCCCTTCCACAATCATCTGCGCTACGATGGCAGCGTTTGATTCTGCCGACTTAACTTCTTTGATATCGAGTTTAACGTCCACTTTTCCTTCAAGCAGTTTATGCTTCAGCAAGAGAGTTTTGATATCTTTTCGAAGCACTTCCGCCCCGTCACCCTGCCGACCGATAATCATACCTGGGCGGGAAGAATTAATGATAATGCGCAGAGCCTTTTCGCTCCTCTCTATTTCAACAAGGGCGACAAAGAATCCTTTAAGCTTCTTTTCCAGATACTCGCGGATTAAAATGTCTTCGCGCAAAACATTTTTATATTTCCCCTTCGGGGCAAACCATCTTGACTTCCAGTCCCGAAGAATGCCAAGGCGATGTGAATATGGATGTACGGTATGAGTCATGTTATTTTCCAGGAGCAAGCGTCACGCTGATACGCGAAGTCCTTTTACGGATCGGGTTAGCCATGCCTTTAGAGCGAGGCCGTCTGCGGTAGAGAGTGCTGTCGGCATCAACTCTAATTTCTTTAACAATGAGATTTTCTGTCGGCATAGAGAGATTCTTAGCGTTCGCCAGAGCTGAAGTTAAGAGTTTTTGAAGTGGTAAAGCGGAGCGTTTGGTGATAAATGAAAGAGTGGTAATAGCTTCCTCAATCTTTTTACCACGCACGGCATCTGACACCAAACGCACTTTGCGAGGAGATTGTCTGTAGTTATTAAGCTTTGCTTTAACTTCCATGATAATTATTTTTTAGTCTCTGTTGCTCCTTTAACTGCTTTGGCAGCGGCGATTTCACCTTCTTTCTGCTTCTGCTCAAGCTCCTTCTGCATTTTACCACCATGTCTGGTAAATTTGCGTGTCAAAGCAAATTCACCGAGACGATGTCCGACCATATCTTCGGTAATAAATACTTCTATGTGAACTTTGCCATTATGCACTCCGAAAGTAAAACCGACCATCTCTGGCGCAATTTGACAGGCCCTCGACCATGTCTTAATAACCCCACCTGTTCCGGGTTTCTTACCCTCAATCTTTTTAAGTACTCGAGGATCGACATATGGACCTTTTGACGCGCTACGTGTCATGTAGAAATTAAAGAAGCTCTCAACGAGCTTCCGAAGATAGTATATAAATTAAGCTCTAAAGTCAAACCTATTAAAATCAAAATCCCCTTTAGGGGGACTTTGAAACCACGTAGGTATTATCTAGCTAAATAATACCAAGGAGTTAACCGTTGTGTTTACCGCTCATTTCGTTGCGAAGCCTCTCAATGAAGCGAGATGCCGCTTCTTGGCCGCCTAGACCGAAGGAAAGACCGAGAGCAAGCGAGACCGCGATGACGATACCAGTAAAGAGAGTCTGGCTGAACGCTGCAGCAATGCCAAGGTGAGAGAGTGCCACTAAGACAGCAAAAACCCAGATGGCCCATCTGGCAACCGCGCCGACAAAATGTGCTGATTCTACACCTGCTGTTTTGGCCGCTGTGACAACTACGCGTCCGGTAACATCACCAATAACGCCAGCTACCAAAAGGACCAAGGCTGCCGCGAGCACGCGAGGTAGATAACCTAACACTACATCTTGAAGGAAGAAATTAACTTGTGAAAGGCCTAGAACGTCCAAGGCCGCTACCAAGAAAATCACTATCACAAACCATTTTACCAAACCTCCGACAAATGCTCCGGAATCAAGATCAATGCCTCCACGACGCACAAAAGATTCGAATCCTGTTCGGCGGAGAGCATCGTCAATTTTCAGAGACTTAAACACTTGCCAAATTGCCCGACCAAAGAGCGTGCCAACCAACCACCCAAGGATAAGGATGATAATGGCAATAACAAGGTTTGGGACGAAGCCAGCTACTCCCAACCAGAGATTCTGGAATGAAAGAGCCAACACTTGCCCCCATGTATTTAATAACATATATTCTTAGCTCTATAACTGTGCAGATGCACTTAGCTTCTAATCATTACCACTCTAAAAGGGGTATGCGACTTATTATACACCCATAAAATATGGCAAATGCAAACAATTTATGAGGGTGTGGATAATCCTGTTCCGCCATGGCGAGGTCAAATCCCCAACTTATTGAGAATCTTTTCGTGTGGTGAGTCCAGAATGTCTCTAATAAGTTTGTCATATATACTCAAACGATATTGAAAATCGACAGTCTCGAAGGCAGCATAACGCAATTCCTTACCAAGCAGAGCCTCGATGGATGACATGATAGACAGCATCCTGGCTTGCTTGAGATGATCTCCGACCACGAGAATATCGACTCGAGAATCACGGTCATGTAGAAAAACGCCGGAAATCAGGATGAGTTTAATATTACCGGCACGAGAAATTTTCTTTACTATCTCTTTATCCGTAATCGGAGCAGCGTCTATTAAAAAATTCTCAACTGCCGGAAGATACGGGTAAGAAGAATCGAGTGTAAAACCTCTGGCACGACGCTTGATAAGACCCGCCCTAGCAAGGACACGAGCTTCTTTCCTAGCTATATTAGGCCTCTCTTTAGCGCGACTGGCTATTTGGGTGGTGGTGAAAGTGGTGTCCGGATTAAAGATAAACAGGCGCATAACCTTAACCTTGGCCTCTCCGCCGAAGATGTGGGAAACAGATTTCATGATGCGCCTATTCTACTTACTTAAGCGTAACTTTACCACCCGCTTCTTCAATTGACTTCTTCAGTGCTTGTGCCTCTTCCTTCTTCATGTCTACCTTAAGCATAGACGGAGCAGCATCTACAAGATCTTTAGCTTCTTTGAGACCAAGGCCAAGCACTTCTTTAATGACCTTAATAATGGCGATTTTGTTTGCGCCACCGTCGGTTAGCTCTACGCTTGCGGTTGACTTCTCTTCTTCAGCCGGGCCGGCTACTAGAGGACCTGCAGCTGCTACGGCAGTAGCGGAAACACCAAACTTGTTCTCAAAAACTTTCACCAGTTCATTGAGCTCAAGCACCGACATTGCCTCAATTTCACTTACGATTTTCTGGAACTTAGCGGGAACCGCTACTTCCTCTGTATTTTTTGTTGTATCTTCCATGTTATTTAATTTTACTAATTTCATTAAGTCCGATTACGAAACGCTGTATCGGAGAATTGATGATGTTGACGAATTTCCCGCGAAGGATTTCCAGAGTAGGAATCTGGGCAATTTCCGTCATCTCGACAGCTGTCATGAAGCGGCTTTCGAACACTCCGCCCATAATCTTGAGATTCTCCGGAAATTTTTTCTGGAAAGCATAGACCTCACGAGCTGGAACAACTAAGTCATCACCCCACGCAAGCGCCAATTCGCCTTCTAGCTCCGGCTTCGTACCTGTAAACTTTTCTCCTTCAAGCGCCCGCTTGGCCAAAGTTTTTTTAGCGACCGTATATGAAACACCCTCATCTTTGAGAGTGCGGCGCATTGCCGTGGTATTCTCTACACTTAATCCGCGAAAATTAACGAATACCAAAGACTTGGCATCTTTGAACGCCTTCTTGAGTTTGTCGACAACTTCGCCCTTTTTGACGCGGGTTATGGCCATTGAGTTAGGTGCTAGCTTCTAGGAGCTAGTGGCTAGCTTTTAATACACACATATAAGGACAATTGAGAAAGAGATCTCGGTAAGTCTCACGAATTTTCTAGTCCCTAGCACCTAGCACCTAGTCCCTAGAACCTTCCGCTTACTGTCTTTGACCTTATGTGAGATACATTACAGACTCTCTGTAAATAAAGCAAGTTCTACCTCTTCCCTATTTTTCTACAAGAGACAACAAATTTATTTGAATATTTTTCAGTATAAAAGAAGCTATTTATTTCTTAACCTGGCTAAGTTCAAAAACACCATGATCTTTTTCAAACTTGATTTTAAATAGTTCAAAGAAAACCTCTTGCCCCAATAAAATATCGACATTGTTGCTATCAACATACCAGGCCGGTACCTCAATCTCTCCCCCTTCCATCCGCTTTATTTTAAAGCGGAACCTTGAAACATAGACACGCACTGTACCATTTCCAACACCTAAAATATTTCTGGTATTTTTCTCATCAAGTTTTATCCCTAAAGAATCCGCGTATTGGATATTGAGCATAGTCGTGTCTGCACCAGAATCAATCAGTCCGACAGCGTTAGTTTTTATACCATCTTTGTCTACAAATTCCACCTCTAACATCGGACGTTTTACCATCTTCCCCCTCGTATCCAAGACTCCTGAAGCAGTCCAGTATTGAAACTTCATCTTATTTTTTAACGAGAAATAGGAGCGTAGCCTAGATCAGGTAATACTTTTATAACAATTTTGTTTGACTGCTTTGTTTTCTTGAGAACAGCAGAGAGACTGTCTCCAACAGCTAGGAGTTTTTTATAATCTGTGCTCAAAGCAACCCATTTATTAATGTGTTGTTTCTTAATAACCGAAATATTGGGGCTTTTTACCACTTTTTCTTGCATGTTGATATATTAGACTAGATACGGTGATGGGTCAAAGATAGAGGTCTTACTTTACCTCTTCCCCACTTTTCGGCGATTAACGATAAATTTGTTTGAATATTTTTTGGCTCGGCGGGATTTCTGGCCTTTGCCTGTTGGTTTACCGTAATAAGAAATTGCGCGTCGGCGGCCGCGGCCTTGCCTGCCCTCACCTCCACCATGCGGATGGTCCACTGGGTTCATGGCAGTACCGCGAACTGTCGGACGAATACCGAGCCAGCGGCTTCTACCGGCTTTACCAAGATTTACTAAACGATTTTCATTATTGGAAACTTCTCCGATAGATGCCCATGCATTGGCTGGAACTTTGCGCACTTCGCTGGAAGGCATTTTCAAATCCACGTAGCCTCCTTCTTTGGCCAGCACTTCGACATAATCACCGCCGGAACGGGCAATCTTGGCGCCACCACCATGTTTAAGTTCTACGTTATATACAAAAGTACCAACAACCATATTACCCAAAGGCAAACGATTACCTGGCACAAGCGGGGCATTTTCAGAAATCACATAAGTATCTCCTATCTTCGCATTATTATGGAGAAGCACATATCTCTTCTCTCCATCCCGATAGACAGCCAAACCGATAAAGCCGGAGCGATTTGGGTCGTATTCAATAGTTTTTATAGTGAATGGAATATCATACTTATCGTATAAAAAATCGACTGCCCGAAAGAGACGCTTATGGCCACCACCTTTATGTCGAGTAGTGATGCGACCGCGATTGTTACGCCCCATTTCCCGTCTGAAACCGCTTGTCAGAGATTTCTCTGGGTCATTCGTCGTCACGATTTTTCGAAAGTCAATACCGGTCATATTGCGACGCGATTTGGTTGTGGATTTATACTTTTTCATATTTATAGTGAGCTCATCGAACTACATCAACTCAATTTTATCTCCGGGCTTAAGATACACGTAAGCTTTTTTACCCCCGCTTTTAATCCCCTTTTTGCCACGGACAAAAACCTGTTTTGACGGAATAGCGGCCACACGCACTTTTACAGAATTGACCTTATAAGCATCGCGAACAGAAGCACTAATGGACTTCTTGGTAGCGTTTTTTGTTACCTCGAATACATAAACATGTGATTTGTCCGCAGCGAGAACCGCTTTCTCTGTTATACGAGGTCGCAAGAGAACACTATTTGGTTTGAGATTAAGATTTGCCATAAACTAATTTTGGATTCTCTATTATCAAATATTTGTATTCGAGCAACAAGAGTGGACTTAAGTTCCTCGCTTCAATTACTTCAATATTACCTAGATTATTGAAAGCGCGTTCCATTTCTTTATTTTTATCTAACATAGCAATGACTGCCGCGTTGTTTTTTTTCGAGAAAATATTTTCAAAACCCTTAACGTTTGAAAGAGAACGGAGCGCATTGATTGCTTCTTTAGTTTTGGGTGCGGAAAGAGCCACTTTATCGACGAAAAGCACTTCCCCATCACGAAACTTTTGCGAGAGAATGGTGTAGAGAGCTTTGGCCTTCATTTTTTTTGAAACTTTGCGTTCGAAATTCTTTTCCTTTCTCGGACCGCCAGTTACACCGCCACCGACCCAAATCGGCGAGCGAATAGAGCCATGCCGAGCGCGGCCAGTACCCTTCTGCTGCCAAGGCTTTTTACCTCCACCGCGCACTTCGCCACGATTTTTGGTATGAGCTATTGGTTTGCGCTTCGCCGAGAGAAGCGAATCCGAAACCTGTTTAACCAAATCAGCATTCCATCGAACACCAAAAACATTCTCCGGCAAAGTGACTGTGCCGGATTTCTTCCCATCTATGTCATAAATTGCTGCGTCCATTTTATTTTGCCTTAATTTCTACAACACTTCCTCTTCGCCCGGGAATGGCCCCTCGAATGAAAATCTCGCGCGTCTCTGGAAGAATCTTTATAATCTTAAGATTCTTGACAGTCACCCGCTCGCCCCCCATGCGGCCAGCCATACGCATATTCTTGATAACCCGCCCACCAGCACGACCGCCGCCGCCAATTGAGCCCGCCTCGCGCTCACTATGTTTCTGACCATGAGAACGGCGACCTCCTTGGAACTTATGCCTCTTAACCACGCCTTGAAAACCCTTACCTTTCGATATGCCAGAAACAGTAATCATATCCCCCTCCTGCAAGGCAAGACCTTGCAGGTCATCTGGTGACAAGGCCTTGCCTTGCAGTTCCTTAACGAGAGTTACAGGAAAAACCTCTCCGTTTTCGTCGAAGATTTGGGTCATTTCCACCTTTTTGGTAAGAATCTTTTTCATTTTATTACTTGTAGTGAGCGCAGTCGAACTAGATCAGCTTCACATCAATATTTACTCCGCTAGGTAAACTTAAGTTAGTCAGAGATTCAATAATCTTCGAAGTAGGGTTAATAATGTCAATCAGTCGTTTGTGAATTCGCATTTCAAACTGTTCCCGCGCATTTTTATAGACGAACGCGGCGCGATTAACCGTATACTTCTTAATTTCTGTCGGTAAAGGAATCGGGCCTTCGACTTTGGCGTCATAACGAAGAGCGGTGTCTATAATCTGTTTGACAGATAAGTCTAAGATTTTAGATTCGTAAGCCCTAACTCGAATACGTAAGCGCGAAGTTATCTCTTCCGATTTTGGAACTTTCGTTTTAACAACTTTAGGAATCTTAGGCTTGGAAGCCCTTTTTGGTTTTGGAGGTACTTTTTTAGGCACGTAATTTAGGCAATAACTTTGGTAACCACACCGGCTCCGACAGTTTTACCACCTTCGCGAATAGCGAAACGTTGTTCATTTTCGAGAGCGACAGGAGCAACCAATTTAACCGTAAAAGTTGCCGTGTCACCAGGCATGACCATCTCTACCCCTTCGGCCAAAGTTACTTCACCAGTCACATCAGTAGTACGAATATAGAACTGCGGTTTGTAACCGGTGAAGAATGGGGTGTGACGACCACCTTCCTCCTTCTTGAGAATATAGACTTCGGCGGTGAAATTAGTATGAGGAGTGACGGAACCCGGCTTGGCCAAGACTTGGCCTCGATGAAGATCTTCCTTCTTTGTACCACGTAAGAGTACTCCGGCGTTATCTCCAGCCAGACCTTCCGGAAGAGATTTATTGAACATCTCAATACCAGTGACCACAGTTTTAGCAGTATCTTTGATGCCCACAATTTCTATTTCCTCTCCAACCTTAACCTTGCCACGTTCAATGCGACCAGTTACGACTGTACCACGGCCTTCGATAGAGAAGATGTCCTCGATTGGCATGAGGAATGGCTTATCAAGTTCGCGAACTGGAATTGGGAAGTAGGTATCGAGAGCGTTGGTCAAATCAAAAATTTTCTTCGACCATTCATCGTCGATACCCGATGCTTCAAGAGCTTTGAGAGCTGAACCCTGAATAACAGGAGCATTGGCGCCGTCATAGTCATACTTCTTCAAAAGATCACGAACCTCTTCTTCAACCAAGCCGATAAGTTCTTTGTCGGAAACCATGTCACACTTGTTGATAAAAACCACTATCTTCGGCACACCAACTTGCTTGGCGAGAAGAATGTGTTCGCGAGTCTGAGGCATCACTCCATCAGTAGCGGCTACCACGAGGATAGCGCCATCCATCTGAGCGGCGCCTGTAATCATGTTCTTAATGTAATCTGCGTGACCGGGAGCATCAACATGCGCGTAGTGGCGCGCATCTGTTTCATATTCCGAGTGAGAAAGAGAAATGGTAATACCCCGTGCCTTTTCTTCCGGAGTATTGTCGATTTGGTCAACATTCTTGACGGTCGCCTTCTTGCCTGCGCGGTTAAGCACATTCAAAATTGCGGCGGTCAAAGTGGTCTTGCCGTGGTCAACGTGACCGATGGTACCTACGTTGATGTGCGGCTTGGAACGATCAAATTCTGCTGCCATAAATAATGATTTTAATTAGTTTGTTTAATAGTCCTGCCTGCGCAGGCAGGTTGAAGCGCATATCAAACCGCAAAGACCTAACTCTATTGAGAGTATCTCAAAGATCAGTCAAAACGGCGTAAACGCGTAAGGGCTATAGTATACGAAGCCCCAGAAATTGTAAAGGGCCGCGATTTCCCAAAGGAAATCGCGGCCCAGAACCCTAGCGTCGGTGCTCTTTCATCATCACATCCAAGAATTGACAGAACGCCGAAACGCCGAGAATGACCAGCCCCACTCTGGCGTACTCCAAACTACTTGAGCTCGCCAGACCAAAAGCAACAGCTGAAACTAAGGCAAAAAAAGCTTTCATGACTAGCCTCTTTCTGTTTGTAATTATACTATACTTAATATATAAAAGTCAAGCTTTTGAGGTAATTTTATCAAAAAAAACCCTTATTTTAAGCCATATTATTAAAACTTCAACTTGTATATCCAATCATGAGGGCCAACGGTAAGAAATAGAACCGTATTGCCTTCCATAAATCTGAAAATGATGCGATAGCTTTTATCAATACGGACACTCCAGAGCTCTTTATTTTTTGGTTCTAACTTTTCAGTATGGAGAGAGGGGTGAAATGGATTGCTACGGAAAATTTTTTCTTGTTTTTCTGCTTTTTTCTGAATAGAAACCGGGAGTTTATTGTATCTTTTATCAAACTCCACGGCCGTGACTATTCGCATCTGTTTCTTAAGCTGACCTCAACTTTCGAAGCGAAGTTAGAGTGCGCGATCGGCCAGCTCGAAAATCTCGTTCTGCCGACTCAACACTCTTAATAAAATCTGGATTATAAAGACCCAAGTTGGAAGCTAGACGCTCTAATTTATTCGCGTCAATCTCGACAAGTAGTTTCTTGCCTTTCGAGCTGGGACTGATTTTAATAGCAATATTACTCATATAAGCACTATAGCACATTTTCAAAATTACTTCCCTCCTGTCCGTGCCTCAATTATTATCTGTGCAACATTGGCAGGCACAATGGCATAGTGATCGAATTCCATAGTAGAAGAGCCACGACCTTCGGTCATAGAGCGGAGTGAGGTGACGTAACCAAACATTTCGGAGAGAGGCACTTTAGCCCGTACCACTTTGAGCTCTCCTCTATCTTCCATCGCTTCAATCTGTCCACGTTTGCCCGAGAGATTGCCGGTGATATCGCCCATGAATTTCTCCGGCATTACCACTTCCACTTTCATAATAGGTTCAAGTAATACTGGTTTAGCTTTCTTCGCGGCTTCTTGGAATGCCTGCGAAGCGGCAATTTTGTAGGCAATTTCCGAAGAGTCCACGTCATGGTATGAACCATAATTAAGCTCTGCCGAAATATCCGTCATTTTGTAGCCAGCCAGAATTCCTCTGTCCATAGCTTCTCTAATACCCTTTTCAACAGCCGGAATAAACTCCTGCGGGATAACTCCGCCTTTGATAGCATCGATAAATTCGAATCCCGGTTCCCTGTGAGCATTTTTTGGCACTTTCGCTTCCGGATCATATTGCGGTAGCGGTTTGATTTTAATTTTAACGTGCCCATACTGACCTTTGCCTCCGGTTTGTTTAATATATTTATTTTCCACTTCCGCTTCTCCTGTGATAGTTTCTTTATAGGCCACTTGCGGTTTACCAACATTGGCCTCAACGGCAAATTCCCGCTTCATGCGGTCCACAATAATTTCTAAATGCAGTTCTCCCATACCCATGATAACCGTCTCACCGGTCTCTTGGTCAGATTTAATTTTGAAAGTCGGATCCTCGTCGGAGAGACGTTTTAGAGCCATACCCATTTTCTCTTGATCAGCCTTGGTTTTCGGCTCGATACGCAAAGAAATAACCGGCTCTGGGAAAGTAATCTGGTCGAGAATAATCGGGTTCGATTCATCCGAGAAAGTGTGCGAAGTTTTCGCGTTCTTGAGACCGACAGCGGCGGCAATTTCTCCGGCGAAAACTTTTTTCACCTCTTCACGCTGATTTGCCTGCAAACGCACGATGCGGCCGAGACGCTCTTTCTCTCCAGTAGTCGAGTTGTACAAATAAGTGCCCGATTCAATCGTGCCAGAGTAAACGCGGAAAAATGTCAGCTGTCCTACAAATGGGTCGGACTGGAGTTTGAAAGCTAAGGCCGAGAATGGTTCGGTATCCGATGCATGGCGCTCTATTTCTTCCCCGCTACGCGGGTCAATACCTTTAATAGCCGGAATATCAAGAGGTGACGGCAAATAATCTACCACGGCATCAAGCACGAGTTGAACCCCTTTGTTCTTGAGAGCTGAACCGGCAAAGACTGGGAAAATTTTATTTGCAATGACCGCTTTGCGCAACGCCATCTTGAGAGTTTCAAGGGTAATCTCTTTGCCCTCAAGGTAAGCGTGTGTGAGAACCTCGTCACTCTCTGCGATTTTTTCTACCAGTTCGGCACGATACTTCTCTGCATCAGCCCGCAAATTATCCGGAATTTCTTTCTCAACTACCAAGTTGCCCATATTACCTTCGAAGTAATACGCTTTCATCTTCAAGAGATCTATTACCCCCTCGTGTTGTCCTTCTTCTCCTATCGGAATTTGCATGCGAACCGCTTTTTTGGAGAGCCTGTCGAGAATCGACTTATAAGAACGTTCAAAAGATGCACCGGTGCGATCAAGTTTGTTGACGAAGCAAATGCGTGGCACAAGCGCCTCTTCGGCATAACGCCAATTGGTTTCGGATTGTGGTTCGACACCAGCCACACCGTCAAAAACTACTACGGCACCATCAAGTACCCGCAGTGAACGCTTCACTTCTACAGTGAAATCAATATGGCCAGGGGTGTCGATAATATTGAAGCGTGTATTTTTCCAAAAACAAGTGATGGCGGCGGCGGTAATAGTAATACCGCGCTCGCGCTCTTGTTCCATCCAGTCAGTAGTAGTGTCCCCCTCGTGCACTTCGCCGATATCATGTTGTGAGCCAGTATAAAAAAGTACCCGCTCGGAAGTAGTAGTCTTGCCAGCGTCAATGTGGGCAATAATGCCGAAGTTTCTAACTCGTTCTAACGGATAATCTCTTTCCATAAATCATTTATATAGTGGGCGGAATCTAACTACCATGCAAAGTGTGCAAAAGCCTTATTAGCTTCGGCCATCTTGTGAGTGTTTTCACGCTTGCGGACAGCTTCGCCTTCATTGTTCGATGCAGCGATAATTTCTTCTGCTAATTTCTCTGCCATCGCCTTACCCTTCTTAGCACGGGCGGCATCGATAATCCATTTCATTGAGAGAAATTGGCGTCTTTCCGGTCGTACTTCGCGGGGAATTTGGTAATTGGCCCCACCAACACGCCTGGAACGGACTTCCATGGTCGGACCTGTATTTTTAAGCGCAGATTCAAAGATTTCTAAAGGATTCGGGTTCTTACTTTTTTCTTTTATAAAATCAAAAGATTCGTAAATAATTTTCCTAGCAGTTGCCTTTTTCCCGCGTTCCATGCAGTAATTAATAAACTTCGTCACCTTCTCGGAATCATAAACGAAATCTGGCTGTATTTTTGGCTTGGCTTTAAGTTTGCGTCTCATTTTTCTTACTACTTATTCTTTGGCTTTTTTGCACCATACTGGCTCCGTGTCTGTTTTCTCCCCTCAACACCGGTAGCGTCAAGTACTCCACGCACAATGGTGTAACGGAGTCCTACATCTTTTACACGCCCACCTCGCAGAAGCACTACCGAGTGTTCTTGGAGATTGTGTCCAATACCGGGAATATAAGCGGTCACTTCCATGCCGTTAGTCAGACGAACTCTGGCAATCTTTCTAATAGCGGAATTTGGTTTCTTAGGAGTCTTGGTGGTTACTTTGGTAGCTACTCCGCGCTTGAAAGGGGAATTGAAAAAGACTGGGCGGTTCTTGATGGTATTAAAACTGCGCGTCAAAGCAATTGACTTAGTTTTGCGGACAATTTTCTTCCTCTTGCGCTTAACAAGTTGATTGATTGTGGACATAAAAAACTCTCCCGAAGGAGACCACAACTCTACTAAAATAAGCCCTAAATTGCAACTCCGGTGATTAGACGGAAGAGCAAGATTATGATTGGGAAAATAAATTGCCAGAGGAAGAAGATAAAGAAGAGTACGAGGATAAGGCCATATCTTTCGAAAAATTCTCTGATTTGGAAAAGTTTATTTGGAAAGAAAGCAAAAAGTAATTTAGAACCATCAAGTGGCGGGATGGGTACAAGGTTAAAAATGGCCAGAAGAATATTGATGAAAACTATCATTGACGTAATTTGAATAAAGGCTGGGTTGGCAAAATTTGCCTCACCGGCTACAGCAAAACGCAAAAGTATTCCGAAGATGATAGCGAGGATAATGTTAGAAACTGGACCAGCGCTGGCCACAATCGCCTCCGACCATCGTCCCGGCCTTAAATTATACGGATTGTAAGGAACGGGCTTTGCCCAACCAAAGATAAATCCACCTAAAAAATATGAGCTGAACGGCACCAGAAATGAGCCTACGAAATCGAGATGTTTGATAGGATTAAGTGTCAATCGCCCTTGATACCTTGCCGTCTGATCACCCAAGAAACTTGCGACATAACCGTGAGAGACCTCGTGGATAACCACCGACATAATGAGAATGGCTATCTGGAAGACGAAATCAACTTGCATTTACGAATTATATCATGTAAGTTATGCGAGATATGGCGAGAACCTGCGTAGTTACAAAAAAGGGCTCGAAAGTTGGAGGCGGATACTCCAATAGGACTCGCGCTACTCAATTTAATCCTACTGGCATGACCAGAAAATATCCTAATCTCCAAAAGAAACGTATCTACGTCCCCGAACTTAAAAAGATCATCACTCTCATCCTCTCCACCCGAGCCATCAAGACTATAAACAAACGCGGTGCCCACAGTGTCCTCAAAAAAGCTGGGGTGATATAAATAACTTTTAGGTTCTAGCTATTAGCTGTTAGCTTGATTTCTAATTAGAGCTAGCTATAGTTGACCTTGGAAGGAGAAACCAAATGTGGTTCAGACCAACACGACAATGCGATCGTGGCATGCTCGTCCAACTAAAGAGTGACGAATACCTCATTATCAAAGACGTGAGATGGTGCCGTCTCAAGGGAGAGGTTCGTAAGAACTGGGTCTACGATGGAGCTGTAGTTGAGGCTCCTTACACAGGAGTCATTCGCATCGTCACCGGTATGTTTGGTGTTCTGGAGTCAGATATAAAGGAAATTGTGGCTATCTAGCGCCGCCACACGAGAGAAGTCGCCCATCGGGACTCACTCAGTGGGCGGCTTTCATTTTGCATATAAAGTTTTTCCGTCTGTTTCAAATTTAATAGTGCCGGAGTCGATGATACTGACAGTCTACTACGTTAATAAGTCACCACAGTGAGTTATTAACGTATGTATAAATATCTATATGAGATTAAATTCTTCTCTTAAATGCTTATCGTTTTCAAGTTCTTCTACTATTAAGTAGAGCAGATCCTTTCCCACTCCAAAGTCAGTTTTCAAAAGAGCAATGATATCCTCGCAGTCATATGGATAGACCCAAACACTTTCTTGTAATAAATAGAAGCCCGCCGATTTTAAAAGTGACCTGATTAGATCACGGATTTTTCTCTTCTTATCTGGAATATCAAAAATAATGACACGCCACTTCTTATCCCATTTTTTGGGTTTAGTGAATTTAAAATGATTGAGGCTCCATCTACGCAAGCGCTTTTGTCCTAAAGTAGTCAGTTCGTAGAATTTGCCGTTGTATCTTAATAGACCTTTCTTGACCATTTTACTTGCGGAAGACGAGACATATTCTTTCTGTCTTTTATTCGGGATTAGACCAAGTTTTGACATAGCACCAATTACATTCGGGGCTAATAAGCCAATGCTTAAGACTCCTGCTACCGCAATAGTATTCAAGATGACATCTTGTAGATGTTTTCTTTTTCCTCTTTTCCTACTTCTCTCTTCTAATTTACCCATACGCTATTAACTCACTACAGTAAGATTATAACGTAATACAATATGATTAGCTTTACCTTTATCCACAGTGTCCTCAAAAAAGCCGGGGTGATTTAAAATTCTCCAATAAAATCGATTTCGGGCTCGAGTTTGAATCCGGTTTGCTCCAATACTGTTTTTTGGACAATATTTATCAGGTCCCTGACATTTTCTGCGGTAGCTTTTCCCATATTTACAATATAGTTTGCATGTTTTTCGGAAACACACGCTCCGCCAATCTGTTTCCCCTTTAACCCACACTTATCTATAAGACGCCCCGCGCCAATTCCTTCTATCTTTTTAAAAACAGAACCACATGAAGGAAACTCCCATAATTGCGGCTGTTTTTCATTTCTCCATTTCAGATTTTCTTCGATTTGATTCTTTATAAGATTTCTGTCTCTCTTTTCTAGTTCGAAAGTAATTTCTAGTACAAAAACATCCTTATCGTGATGCAAAATACTGTCGTCATATCCAAATCTGAAATATTCTTTTCCAACTCTCATTTCTTTTCCTTTTTCCAAAACTAAGCCCTCTTTAACAACTGACTCAATAAATATAGTGCTTCTTCTATCTGGCGATAAAAAATGCAGATTTTGACGGATTGCACCGCCTACACTGCTCGGGATTCCAGCAAAATGCTCAAGACCTGACAATCCTTTTTCCACACATGCATCAATCAAATCAGATACGACTGCGCCACTTTCAGCTATAAGAAAATTTATATCAAATTTTATATTCTCTGTCTTGTTGTGTATTACCAACCCACGGAAACCTTTATCCCCCACCAAAATATTTGCGCCAGTGCCTAATATAAATATTGAAATTTGTCTTGTCTTCGCTTCTTTGATAGCAAATATTAAATCAGTTTTATTTCTCGCCGTGAAAAAATAATCGGCTTTGCCGCCTATTTTGTAAGTTGTGTAAGGAGCCAAGGACACGTTTGACTTAATATCCCTTAGATTTAGCATTTTATTTAATTTCTAGCATCTTTCCGTCAGTTTCAAATTTGATAGTACCTAAATCTATAGTGCTGACGGTTTTTGCACCGAGTTTTGAGAGAATATCGAGCACTTCTTTGTGCGGATGGCCGTAGGTATTGTCTTTGCCGGCAGAGATGATTGCATACTCCGGCGAAACTGCTTCGACGTACGCGAGCGAGGTGGAAGTGTGTGAGCCGTGGTGTCCTGCTTTCAATACATCGGCATCGATATTCTCTGAATCAAGTGAGAGTAAAACATTCTCAATTGCTATTGGTGAATCACCTGTCAACAAAAAGGAGCTGTCTCCGTACACTAGTCTTGCCACTATGGAAGCTCTATTGGTTTCCCAATTTGACACATCTTGGTTGGGAAAAAGTATTTGAAGTCTAACTCCGTCACCGAAATTTATCACCATTCCTCTTCTTGCAAGCAAACTTGAAATATTTTTCTCTTCCACTCGCTTTTTCAATTCATCATCAATAGTATTATCCGACTCAACTCCCGGCTCGAGAAACAACCCGACATCATAACGACTAACCACCTCCGGCAGGCCACCAATATGGTCAGCATCTGGGTGTGTTGCGATGATTACGTCAATCTTTTTGTCAGCGAAAGGCAGGATTCCACCAAGTTCTGTCAATACTTTTCTATTTTTCCCGCCATCTATGAGAGCTCTACCATGTCTAGGCGAATCTATGAGAATAGCATCACCTTGACCAACATCGAGAAAGTAGACGGTAAGGATGTCACTCGGCCTTTTTTCATAAACTGCAAGCCAGACGAAGATATTTGAAAGAACGAGTGTTCCTAAAACAAGTTCTCTGATGTACTTCTTCAGGAAATCCATGCATATAGTATAATCTTTACACGGCTAAACAATCTGAGGAGAAGACTTTTTTATTAACCTGAATTGGCAGAATGTTGAGGAGAATTTCGCCAACGCCATATCAAAGTAACTATTACTAGATACACGGCAACGACCAGCCACACCGGTACTAGTGGAACAGAAACGGAAGCGAAGAAAAGACTACTAAGATAATGCGCAACGCCAAGAATCCAAGCAAGTAGAATATAGGTGATATAAGAAAAAGGTAAAGCAATAGTGAGATTTACGAATGCCACAAGTGTGGCAATAAATCCGACGAGCATAGTAAACGGTATAAAAATCAATATGAGCATATTGGCTGGAAGTGAGACCAGAGAAACATCTCCCATAGAATAAATAAGGAAGGGCAATACGGTAATTTGAGTAGCAAGAGTTGTCGAAAGAATTTTGCCTAAACCCCACTTCATCGAGGATACACGAGGTAAGTATCGTTCAATTATCGGCGTGACAAATATAAGTCCGCAAGTAGCAAGGAACGAGAGTTGGAAGGATGGGTCAAACACCAATATTTTCGGATTCTGTAACAACATGAAGAAAGCAGCGGCAAGCAAGGCTCTCGGAGCAGAGAATTTTCTGCGAGATGTTTTGGCAAGAATTACGACAAGCACCATAAGCGCCGCACGAACAACTGTAGCTTGCGCTCCTGTCATAATAACGAAGAGAATAATGCCAGCGATGGAAAATGTGGCGTTTCTAAACACCATTCTCATAAATTCGGCAACGATAGTGATGTTGTAGCCCGATAGCACCACGATATGTATAACCCCAGCGCGCCGAAACTCTTCGAGAATATCCTTAGACATTGCCTCCCTGCCGGAAACCAATAGACCGGAAAGGAAACTTGCGTACGGTTCTGTCAGAATTTCTTTGGTCTTTCTCACAAAACCTCTCTTTATCTTAAAGAGTATATGTTTAAGCGGATTGCCATGGCCGCTCGAGAGCACTTCGACTTCTGCAAAGTTCAGAATGTAATAAATACCATCCTTAGCAAGATATTTTCCATAATCGAATGGCCGACCCCCATTTTCACCTTCTATGATGCTTGGTTCTTGAAGCTTACCAACAGTCTTTACCATATCTCCATATTTGGCTGGGCTATACAAGTCGGTATTGACCAGCAATTTTTCTCCATTATCCGTAAGCAAAATAAAGCGTGTGGTATTCTCCCTCTGTTCCGGCTCGCTTATCACAATTCCCGTGGAGGTCGGGATAAGCAGTTCATGAAAATCTTTAATAGAGTAACGCAAAGCACCAAAACCAAATGAAATTAATACGACAGCAAGCAATAAAACCTCTTTCTCCAGTTTCCCTTTAAAAACTTTTTCTGTTACAAGTATTGTCGCACCTAAGAAAACGATTAAAAAACTGAATATTGGTGGAACAAATATAAAAGATGAAATTAGAATGCCAAAGACAAAACAAAATATGAAAACAAAAATACCTGCCTGCGCAGACAGACTATTTGTACTTGTCTCTCGGTCCATTATAGAGAATGGGAGAAAAATTATCCGCAAAAGCCGTGGCAATTTCGTCGGCACGTTCATTTAGACGTATACCAACGTGACTGGCCACATATTTCCATTCTATTTTTCGGTCTCCAACAACCTCAAGAAGTTTCTGCCACAAATCCTGATTGAGTACTGGCTTCTTGTTAGCCGTTTTCCAATTTTTCTTCTGCCAATTGTGTATCCATTCATTCATGCCTTTCATCACATATTCGGAGTCAGTATAAATGGTAATATGTTTATCAGACACAGCATTGAGAGCCTCAATTGCGGCGGTTAATTCCATGCGATTGTTAGTGGTATGTCTCTCTCCACCTCCAAGTTCCGCAACTTTATTATCGTAGATAACTACTACCCCCCAACCTCCCGGCCCCGGATTATTCCGTGACGATCCGTCTGTGTAGATAGTAATCATGATTTTATAATATCAACAATCCTCAAGCGCAGTTCGGGACGGTTGCGGAAGTAGGACTTCTCGAGATTGGCTAATAGATCCACGCACATGCCAGGAGCAAGAAGTGCAGAATATGAATCCGGGTCTGAAAAAAAAGAAACAGCTTTGATACCATTTAAAAATTCTATTTCGAGATGATTATTGTCCCTGCCAAATTGCCTACTAGATTTTATTTCTGCTTGTGGAATTCTGAAAATAGGTTTTTCGTTACCAGTGCCAAATGGTGCAAATTGAGCAACTATATTCCAAAGATCCTCTCCAATGTCAGAAATGCTTATAGCCAAACTCTCTTCTTCTTCAGATTCCAAAACCTTGCTTGTAAATGTCGAAAGTGCATTGGAAAGTCTCTCTTCTAGAGTGGTTAAATCTTCCAGCTTGATGGAAAATCCCCCAGCTCCGGCATGCCCACCAAATTCCAGAAAATTATCGGAAACCATATTCATCAAGGCAAATAGATCATAGCCATTGCATGAGCGACATGAACCCTTAAGTACTCCATCCCCATCCCTACCCCAGACGAAAACCGGCCGACCATATTCCTCTACAAGTGAATTAGCTATGAGGCCCAAGAGGGCTGGCCGCCAATCCGGATTGCCGATAACTATCACTTCTCTCATAACCTCGCGTCTGGCCAAATGCGATTTGGCATCTTTCACCAAACTCGCTACTACTCCTTTGCGCTCGTTATTTATTTTCTCCAAGTGTAGAGCCAGTTTCTCTGCCTCATCTGGGTCAGTAGTGGAAAGAAGCTTGAAGGCATCTTCCGGCACGCCCATCCGCGAGGCGGCGTTGATACGGGGAGTGATCATGAAGGCAATATCATCTTCCGAGAGATTCCTCTGGTCCAGATTAATTCTTCTGAAAAGCGCTGCAAGACCCGGACGCGGCGATTTCCTTAAAACATCCAGTCCGAAGCGCGCCAAAATTCTATTCTCGCCAACTAACGGCACCATATCGGACAAAGTAGCAATCGCAACCATATCGAGAGACCATTTTTCCATACCTGCCTTCACGCCGAAAGATTCTCTGGCGAGAATGCCTTGCACCAATTTGAAAACCACCGCTGAACCGCAAAGTTCTTGGAATGGATAAGTGGAACTTTTTCTTTTCGGATTAACGATTGCGTGGGCCGGCGGCAAAATTTTCCCCTCTTCATGGTGATCTGTAATTACTACGTCGATATTGAGACTGTTGGCGTGCCTGATTTCCTCCACATCTGCTATACCGCAATCGACAGTGATAATCAGCCCCGCTTTACGTTTGCCACATTCATTTATAGCTTCAGCGTTGAGTCCAAATCCTTCGTCATGACGGTGAGGAATGTAAAATGAAATATTCTCATATTTGATACGTTTGAAAAAATCTGAGAGCACCACAGCGCCCGGGATACCGTCGGCATCATAGTCGGAAAAAACAACGATATGTTCATTATTTTTGATGGCTTCTATTACTCGGTCGCGAGCTTTAATCATATCTGGCAGAAGCAAGGGGTCGTGAAGTTTGTTGTAATCAGGATTCAGGAAAGATTTTTTTCCTTCAAGAGTAAGGCCACGCTTATTAAGCAGAATCTCGAATAATTCAGGAAAGTGCATTGGCTTATTTTAGCATGCGTATTAAGATAAGCTTATGAAAAACGACACTGCAATACCATTCTTCATCCTGATTGCTCTCATCGTCATAGCATTGATTGGCCCAAAAAATGTTTCCAAAACCGCGGTTAATTCGTCTAGTTCTCCAAAGAGTGCCGGCTCCAGTGCGGCAAATGTGGTTATGCCAAGCTCTCTCCAAGCAAGTTCGATCGGTCTTAGTGCAGGTAATGCCAGTTACACTTACCAGCCGTATGACGAATATATAAGCGTATACAACAAAGGAAGAGACCCTATAAACATTACTGGCTGGCAGCTTAAAAATAGCAAGAATGAGCGCGCATATGACCTCGGCGGAACTTTGCAACATTTCCCATCGGATTCTGCCGTCATCGGTCAGGCGACACTTTTCGTTTCCCCCCAAAGTTTCAACATATTGCAAGATGTGGTGCTTAAATCCGGCGAGACGGCAATTATCACTACTGGACAAGTGGGATCTCAATTGCCTTATAAAATTGTAAGTTTCAAGGAAAATACTTGCAGTGGCTATCTTGAAGACCTTCTCGAATATAAATTTACTCCACCGCTTACACGCAACTGTCCCAGACCAGCCAATGAGCCGGGCATCACCTCTCTCGACACAGAGTGCCGGAAATTTATAGAGAAGATGGCCTCTTGCCACACACCCAAATTTGATACTCGAGATCGAGATGGGGAGATTTGCTACAACTGCGTTGACAATAAACCACTCTCCGGCTCATGCGTAACTTTCATCAAGAACCACTTTAACTACAACTCCTGCCTTGCTTATCATTTGGGCGATGCCAATTTTTCCGGCCATACGTGGCGGGTGTTTCTCGGCCAGAGCTGGGAGATGTGGGCTCAAAAGTATGAGACTATAAAGCTCTTCGACAAATTGGGACGATTAGTAAGCGAGCGAAGTTATTAGTTCGATAAATTCATTATAAATAAAATGGACTGCATTTTTTGTAAAATAGTTAGAGGAGAAATTCCCGCATATAAAGTCTATGAGGAGGATGATTTTCTGGCATTCTTGGACATCAATCCACAATCACCCGGCCACACGCAAGTAATCCCAAAAAAACATTTTAGATGGGTGTGGGATATTCCCGATGTAGGTAAATATTTCGAAGTTGTGAGAAAGATAGCCAAAGCGCAACAAAAAGCTTTCAATACCGATTTCATTCTCTCAAAAATCATCGGCGACGAAGTGGAGCATGCTCACATCTGGGTTTTTCCAAACTCCGGCGTTTCAGGCGATGCAAAAGATTTTGCTGGTAATGCTGAGAAAATCAGACAGGCTCTTTAACATTGGCCCAAACCATTTCAAAGATTTCTTTAATAGTCTTTGCTACGACAGGATTATCAATAACCATTCCCTGTAAATTTACCAAATCCATAATACGGACGAGATTATCCGTAAAATGTTCCATTAACTCTTTAGGAATATTTTCTGATCCGTAAGCGGCGAATCCTACAATTTTCTTATTTTTGGCTTCTTTCAACCCATATTGGAAAATAATTTGTGTTTTATGTCGAATTTAGTACAATACTCGGTATTATGATTCAAGATTATATTGAAAATTATTTAAACAAGGCTCGATACGAGATGATAGACGGAAGAAAGAAATTTTACGCAGAAGTGAAAAACCTACGTGGCGTTTGGGCTACCGGGAAAACTCTTGAAGAATGCAGAAACAATCTAGCCAATACGATCGAGGGTTGGTTGATTTTGAGGCTGAAAAAGAATCTTGCTATACCAAATTTTAAAATACCCAGTATTCGTCTGAAAGTGAAAGTTTGAAATTTCTTCAATCTAGTATGTCTAAACTAGGTCCAATATCATGGATCAAATTTGTGAGGAGAATGAGAGTCTTAGGTTTCGTAGGTCCATACCAAGAAGGTAAGCATCCTTATATGTTGAAGAGTAATATCTCTATCACTATTCCGAATCGTTATGAAGGCAGTATTAGTGTTGATTTATTGATCCGTATTTTACGACAAGCTGGTATTCCTAGATCTATTTGGCTGAAATATAAGTGAATTTGTAAATACTATTTGCGACTAAGAGCCTCGATACCAGGCAGAGTTCCGGTGGCTAGAAACTCGAGCATAGCTCCGCCACCTGTAGAAACAAAAGAGAATTTATCGAAAAGATTTAATTCCTCTACCGCGGCAAGAGTATCCCCGCCTCCGATGATCGACTCTTTACCTGACTCGACAATGAATTTGGCCAACTGTAACGTGGCGACTTTGTAACCCCTCTCATAACTACCCAAAGGACCGTTCCATAGCACCAATTTTGAACTTGCAATTTTTAATTTCAGACTCTCTATAGTAATTGGACCGGCATCCATAATTTTCTTATCTTCTACAATAGTGTCCTCCGGCAAAATTATTTTACCCGTATCCAAAAGTTCTTTTAACTCAAAGTCGTCATCGCTTACTAGAGAATCACCAATATCTTTACCAAGTATCTTAAAAAAATTATGGGCCAAAGCTCCACCCACAAATATCCAGTCGGCAATATTAATAAATTTTTTAAGCAAGGGCAACTTAGTATCAAATTTGGCTCCGCCGAGAATAAAAAGAAACGGATGCATGGGGTAGAAAGCTTTGGAGAGCGTCTTGACTTCAAGAACCAGTTGTAAACCAGCATAACTCGGCAGAAATTCCGGCACTCCGACGATGGATGCATGTTCTCGGTGAGAAACGGGGAAAGCTTCGTTGACAAAAATATCCCCCAGACCAGCAAGTTTCTTGGCGAATTCCTTGGAATTTTCCTTCTCGCCCTTATCCTGACGAAGGTTCTCAAGAAGTACCAGGTCGCTTGGCTTAACAAATGTCAATTCCGGAAGAAGTTCTTTAACACACTTATATATAGGAAGCAGGGAGTCGTCATCTTTCTCTGTATGACTCACAAGAGTTATTTTGGCCCCGGCTTTTTGCAAATACTTTATAGTTGGAAACGATTTTCTGATTTGATAATCGTTTATCACCTTACCATCGCTGGTAGGCACGCTCCAGTCAACCCGCACTAAAACGCATTTACCTTTCAGATCCGGAGCTTCAAGAATTGATTTCATTTCAAATAAGTGATTCAGCTATTGCTTCTAGACTCTTGGTGTGAAGTGAGGCATGTCCAACTAAAAACCCTCTGATACCTGTTTCATGCAGGAGCGCTCTAACATTGGCTGACTCGACAGAACCACCATAGAGAATAGGGATGTGTTCAGCAGTCTTCCTCCCGAACATATCGGTGAGTACTTTTCTGATGAATATGACTGACTGTGAGAGGTCGGCGGGTGCTATGGCATCTCGAGCATTTTTACCTATGGCCCAGACCGGTTCATATGCTATAACTAACTTAGCAATATCATTTTTCCGATTAAGACCGGCTAGCGAAAGTTTGAGCTCATCGCGCAAGAATTCGAAGTGTTCACCATCTTGGTCTCGAGCTGTTTCGCCAACGCAGACCAGAGGAATAATTCCGGATCGGAGAGCAATATTTATTTTCTGCGAGACTGAATCGTTGGTTTCACCAAGAGCGCGGCGCTCGCTGTGACCCAAGATGGCCAACCGAACGCCAAAACTTTTTAAGATATCGAGAGTTACTTGTCCAGTATGATTCCCCGAGGGAAGAACGAAGACGTCTTGGGCCGCTAATTGGCCGAAATTGCCAAGACGTTCAGAAACTAGCGCAAAATAAGGATAAGGTGGAGCAATGAAGAAAAAGAGTTTCTTGTAGAGTTTTGAGCTTCTCGACAATTGTCTCAAGAGAGTCTTAGCTTCGATAAGAGAACTCGGATGATTTTTCCAATTCGCTACTAATATAGGTCTGGCCATGATATTTTAATACTACTCTATTTCTTTCCAATCAAGAATCTCAAATCCTCCGCTAGGGCCACTGGAGAAAACAGTGTTCATCAGTCCTTGATCGTAAGTTATTGTCGCATTGTTATCCAAAGCAAGTTTATAAGCAGTCACTTCCGTCACATTTACGCCATTGTGAAGATTCACCTTACCATTTTGAGCATAAAATATGACTCCAGTCGCATTGTTGTGCACATCCACCGCGCCGTCGTGATGTGTGCATCCTGTAGAAAAAGAACCGTCGCAGGCAAGAGTAGTTAACAGCATTATAAAACTGCCCGTTGTACCTGATCCAGCGAAAGTCCCGTTGTTACTCGTATGTATCCAACCATCGGCAACTATGAGACACGAATTTGCGCCATAAGACGCGTTGCAACGAATCGTGGAGCCGTTACTTATATCTATGTTTCCGTGGACGTAAATAGTACCAGTGACTGTCAGTGTTTTATTATTACTGGTCATCACAAGGTCGCCAGTAATTTCTTTCGGCCCCAGAGAAGTATTGCTCGTTATACTGTAGTTTCCCGCGATCGTGCCTCCGGCTTGAGCATCGGCTTTCCATTGGTCAATATTCCCTTGTGATATGGGCATATTTTCAACAGGTGGATCGGGAGAATTGGGATAAGCTGTGCCGTCTGTAGTAGGCACCCCGCAAATTTGCGTTGTGGGATTATTTAAAAAATCTAAAGAACCGGCATCTATGCTTTCATAGTAAGCATCTCCACAAATTTTACTATTGGTAATAGTGTTAGCATGGGCGTCTGCTTGAACAGTAACACCGCTAAGAAAACTGTTATCAGCGCCGAAGTAAGTTTTAAAATTAAGATCACCAGTAGTTTGCGTCCACGGATCGTCATCCCAGTCCTTACTGTACTTACTTATACCACCACTGTAACCACTATCTGAATCATTGCACCAAACCCAATATTTATTGCTATCTTGATTAGCATCCAAAATAATCCAATAGGTATTCCCAGCTATTAAAAGTGGCGGGGACGAGAAAGTGATATCTACCCATCCGTACGAAGATGTTACTAGATCCTTATTTAACGTGCCAGACACCAGAGATTCATCATCAGGAGACCCATTGTTATTGGTTGCAATTTTTACCGTTCTGTTGGATGGATTCCCAACTTTTTTTAAATACAGACTGACTTTAGCTAAAGAATCTGAAGAGGGTGCGACGAAACTTTGGGCGAAGTCGATTTTAGGATTAGTTTTACCGATAATTTGATCTTGTAGACAACTTGTGGACACGGCTTCCAGATTTTCTTCGATATATCCGGCCACTATGGCATCCCCTGATATTTTAGCCCCGTTATCGCCGGAAATGCTTCCATTGGAATAAATATTGCCAACGATATCAGAATTTTCACCCATCTCCACGCCACCCGAGCCGACTTGAACGCCATAATGAAAGATTGTCCCGATCCCTAATGTCAGATTGGCTTCAATTTTACGCACAGCGCTTTCTACCTCGGCGGTGGCCACAATTTGCTTACCTCCGATAGTATCAGTGGTGACCATCGTAGCTGTACTTCCCGAAAGACTCAAGATTTCAGTGGCAGAAACTGGTCGGCCGGTCTTGAGTCTGTAGACCACATCTTCGATCCCAGCTTCGGCTAGAAAATAACTTTGGCGCGATAAGACCAGATTAGAGGTTATTTTCTGCTGCTTCAGAATAGGGCCGACCAAGCCGAAAATTATCGTAACAGAGACTACTAAAAATAAGATGGTTGCGACCATCATCGCTTGCCCACGGTTTAGGAGAATAGGTGTTTTATTTCTCATGTTACTTGTAGTAAGCATAGTCGAATTATCGTAAAAGTGTCGAGGAATAAAAATTGTCAGAGCGAAAATGAGTACTTGTGCCACTCTCAATAGTTATTTCGGTCCGAATACCTTCGGAATTCGAACCGGAAAAGAGGTGGAAAATTAAACTGCTTATCCGAGCATCTGCTTGAGTCAGAGCACCGGTATCTACTCCATTTTCCTTAAGAAAAAGTTTGCCTGAAGAGAGATAAAATTCGACAGTCCGTGGATTACCGCCAGCATCAGTACCTTCAAGCACAAGTTTGCCAGGGCTCGAACCCAAGATACTGGAATTTAGATTCACACTTCCCGCTTGACGCGTCTCCCTAGTGATACGTTCAAGACTGAGGATAGCCGAATCTTCGACATTTCTTAAGACTTTAATAATTCGTTCCGAACGAATCGTGGAAACGACTATATTCATAATGACCGAGAGCATGAGAGCTAGAATAGCAATGTAAATAAGCATTTCCACCAGAGAAAACCCTTCAACTCCACTCATAATAAATCTATGACGTTTAAAGAAAGGCGGCATTTCAGTTATTAAAGATGTTAGTAATGTAAGTTGAAACTGATTTGGTGGTGGTCGCTCCACGATTTAGCCAAGAAGCGCTCGAGACCACCATTAAAGTGTCCGGGTCGAGCGTTCCACCTTCCGAAACAATGTCGGCGGAAATGTCGCGATAGACCGCCGAAAGGGTTATAGTTCTCTCGAAAGTAGTATCTATAAAAACCTGGCCTGTGCCAATCTGCCACTCTCCATTTTCCAGGACTAGATAATAATTTGTGTCGAGAGAAAGTGGCATAATGTTGGTATTCCAAGAAGAATCTCTGAGAAATCTTATTACTTCCAGACCTTCTTCGGCAAGCTGCGCCGCTTTTATAACATTTCTGTTGGAGAAGGCCGTTTCCAGATAAAGATTATGCGTCCAAAAAAGCGCGACGAGAAACGTCAAGATAATTGAGGTGGTGATGAGGACTTCAACCAGAGTCAGGCCGTGGTTCCCATTGAAATTTTCGCTAGACTTTTTCATAAAGACAATCTAAAAAATGACGTTCGAAACACCCGTGGCACTGATACTGATGGTACGCAGAGTTTCGGGAACAGCTTTCAAGAACACTTCCACACTACCGGCATGGTTCGTGTTGCCAGTCAAACGTTCGAAAACCACGCTTACTCCTCCGCCAGAGAGAACAACGTTGCGCAGACCGACCATAGGATTGAGTTCAGTCACTACGTTTGAGGAGTCGGACGATGAATAAGCAACGCCTTTAAATAATATCACTTGCGAAGCTTCGAACTGAACACCATATTGAGAGCCGCCTTTCGAAGAAAGAGTCAGTGAGCGTGCATCGTCTAAGATTGAAACGACCAAGTCTGCACTCCTATCAAGTGCCTGCTTGGAATTAAGTTTGGAAAATGAGAAAGCGACAATTGTAACCGCAAGTGTGAGAATGGAGATAGCAAACAAGATTTCGAGAACAGTGAGACCTTTGTGTTCCATGAAAATTAAATGTAATCCACCAAGGAATAAGTCGGCGCGAGCATTGCGATAGCAAAAATGCCTACTCCAATACCGATAATAATCATCAATATTGGTTCGATGATGGTCGAAAGATTTTTAGCTTTTTGGTCAACTTCTTCCTCGTAATAATTCGCCACGGACATGAGCATTTCGGAAATCTTACCAGTCTCTTCGCCGACAGCGACCATCTCGCCGACAAAGAGAGGAAAAAGATGTTCATGCTCGATAAATACAGCCGACATCGGCTCCCCCTTCTCTATTACGACTCGGACACGCGCAAGAACATTCTTGTAGAGATGATTCTGTAGAACGTCAATAGTAGCATCGAGTGCTACTATGATCTCTACACCGGCGGAGAGCAGCGAGGAGAGAGTGCGAGCACTGCGAGCAGATTCAAATTCTTTAATCATCCCGCCAATAACGGGAATGCGAACAGAGACGATATCCACTAAATTTTGGCCAGTTCTACTGCGCCAAAAAAGAACAGCAGAAATCGCCAAAAGAATTATCACCACTAAGACGACGATGACATTTTCGACTAGAAAATTACTTGAATAAATAAGAACGCGAGTGGCCATAGGCAGTTTCACTCCCAAACCTTCGAAAGTCGCAGTTAGAGTCGGTACCATGAAGATTAAGAGCAGAATGGCCAAAATAATCATAACCGAGATAATGACGACCGGATAAATGAGCGCGCCGCGTACTTTCTTGGCCAAGAGATACGACTTCTCCATCTGACTAGAGATAATGCCAAGCGAACCGGAAACAGTTCCTGACTCCTCTCCTGCCTTAACCATAGAGACAAAAAGCGCTGAGAATACTTTCGGCCACTTGCCTAGTGATTCCGAAAGCGTCTTGCCGTGGCTGACGTCCTCTTCAATATCAGTAAGTAATCTCTTGAAAGTTTTGCTTTTTGATTGTCTACTCATTACGGAGAGCGCCCGGGTTACAGGTAGTCCGGCATTCATCATTAAGCCGAGATTCTTGGCAAAAGTTATTTTTTGGTGAGTTTTGATGCCGCCAAATATATCTTTAAGAGAAACCGAGGACATAAAACTATTAACCTCTTGAATAGAAATTACACTGCCACCCTCCCCGCGGATAATATTGTAAAGATCGGAACGATTTTTGACATCAAGAGTGCGCTCATATGCGCTTCCTTCCTTATTCTTGGCTTTATATTTATAGAGAGTCATACAAATTAATTATACATCAAAACTTCTTCTTATTTTGTAAGTATTCCCATATTTCAATATCCCCAAGTAAGACAGTTTGATTTGCTCCAAGGTGTCAACCTGGCAGGTTGACACCTTCTTGAGCATTCTTCTTTTCGTCACTGTTCTAAACACTCTGTGATTCGGGAAATGTACCCAGCCCAAGAAATCCACGCCGGAGGAAAGGGTCTTGATAGAAACTTTGCCCGGGTGAAGTTCAAGTTTAAGTTCCTCTTTCAGAAAATTTCTGATATGAGGGACGAACTCGATAAGTTCGGGCTTACTATGATATATCATGGTGAAATCGTCGGCATAGCGGAGATAATATTTCACCTTGAGTCGATGCTTCATAAATTGGTCGAATTCGTTCATGTAAATGTTTACCAGAAGCTGGGAGGTTAAATTTCCCAAAGGCAGACCCTTCTGCATATTTGCGCCATGACTCATATATGCAGAGTAAGAGAAGCTACTTATTATTCGCTCAAGAAGCCACATGATATCCTTATCTCTAATACATTTCTCTAGAATTTGTAACAATATATTGTGGTCAATTGAGGCGAAGAACTTTTTGATATTGCACTTCAATATCCAACACTGGTGGGTGTTGTTCTTACTTACTTTCCAAACGTATTTCCTGAACTGATTGATAGCTTTGTGCGTGCCTTTATTTAATCGACAGGAGTATGAGTCGGAGATGAATCTTTTATCGAAATATGGGTAGAGCACCCGATAAATGGCGCGGTGCAGGAGCCTGTCTCGGACTGTCGCTTTGTGGATGTTTCTTGGCTTGGGGTCCGAGATGTTGAAAGCGTGGTAGGGGCCGTGTTTGTAAGTCTTGTTCTTGAGATCTTGGTACAGGGAAAGAATATTGTCCATGAGATGCAGTTGAAACTCTTGGACATCTTTCTTGTTCCTTTTGCCTCTTAGAAACTCCTTCCAGGCTCCGAGTAAATTTTCCACCGAGATGATATCATCATAAGTATGAGCGAGCCTTTTAAAAGCCCCCCCCCAACGAGTTTTGCCGGTTTTGGAAAAGATTAAGAGTGCTTATGTTCTCTGGCATAAGATTCATGTCATTTTACCTCAAGTCAACCGCTATACTCTGGGCAATAGGATAGACAAGCTGTTCATAGAGATCATGGAAAATATTGCTACAGCTGCTTTTTTATCAAAAGAAGAGAAGACCTCGTACGTACGCTTAGCTATCCGCAAGTTGGATACTCTAAAAATTTTACTCTTAGTATTGTGGGAAACTAAGTCGATTGAAAATAAGAGTTACATTAACTTATCATTACCTCTTGATGAGACAGGAAAGATGCTCGGTGGTTGGCATAACCAACTGGCAAAACAAAACTCCCCCGCCGAAGCAGGAGAGAAATGAGAGACTTTCGGACGCCAGCGAACCGGTAGTCCCGATTCCATCTGTTGTCGTTCCGGTTGACGTTCACGTTGCGCTTGCCGCCGTTGCGGTTGAAGATCGCGTAGCATTATGTGAAATATCTTCTGTTCCACCACCTCTTGAATACTCTCAAGGTTGTACAGTTTTTCTCGTATTTGGCATATCAAATGCACCAATATTTCACACCAAGTATCTTCATTTTTTATGAAGTTCTACACACACCACTCTATCTGAATCCTTGAACGCAGATATTCTCGATGTATGAATACTGGATTCGGTGGCAGGAGAAACACAATTTTAAGTCGCCCGCACTTACCTACTACCATCTTAAATATTAAATCAAATCCAAGAAATTGAAAACCGCCCAGCACTTACTCGTAAGTGCTGGGCGGGGAGAGCCAAGACCAAAGGTTCCAAGTTACAGAACCAGTGATCTAAGATCCCAGTGCTACTTGCGGACGCCAGCGAACCGGTAGTCCCGATCCCATCCGTCGTCGCCCCGGTCGACGCGCACGTCGCGCTTGCCGCCGTAGCGGTCGAAGATCGCGTAGCAGGCATGGCCCTTGCTGTTTCGCCATTGAACGCTAACAGGGCGCTCATCAGCGAGGGCAGGGTCGTCGGTCATGGCTTGCGCCACGGCCGCGGGGTCGGGACGGAGGATGCGAGTTTTGTACTCGCGGTCCAGCTCGTCGACGGTGGGATCATAGTCGAGTTCGAAGAACTTGACTATGTCCTCTTCGCGGCCATCGAGTGGCATCTCGGCGAGCACCTGCTCGTCGGTATACCACCTCACTCGGCTGGTGGCGTCGATGACCTCTGCTGCAGTCTTGGTGCGGTCCACTTTGACCGCACGGCGGATGATCTTGTTCACCGCCTCGACACGCTTGCGAACCGCCGCGACAAGTTCGGCAATAAGTGAATCGCCCTGGGTCTCGATGACCTCTTGGGTCGGCTCGCTCGGAAGCCCAGACTTGCGGAGAGCGGCGGCCAGATTGTCCTGGATCTTGCCGATCTGCCCTGCGGTGATGGTATTCTCGGACGGGGTCATGATTTTGGTCATGGCGTCATCCTCCTTGGATGGACTGGGTGACGGAACGTCGCCACAGCTTTCAACATACAAATGTTAAACACTCGGTGTTTAACAGATTACATGCTCAAAACTATGGCGAAAACAAGTAGTTTTTAAGGTACTTATTATCTGTTCCAATTATACACCTTATTGCTCTTTTGTCAAGGACTTTGGAAAATAATTTAAGGGTTGTTTTATGGCCTTAAATAAGCATATTTAAATTATACGGGAATTACTTGTAGACATCGTGGTCACCGATTGCAATCATGATTATTTCTACTCTAGATAAATGCTTGAAAATTGCTCGATATCTGTAATCAATGGAAAAAGCCCAGCAATCATCAAATTTCCCATGCAATCTGTGAATCTTTAAGCTGGGATTATTAGGATTTTTTATAAAGAGATCGAACTTCTCGATTACTTCTTTTTGAAGGAAGTCGTCTAATTTCTTGAATTGTCTTACAAATTTTGGGGTATAGGCAACAGAAATCATTCTGTCATTATACCTTTTTTATCAACTCCCGCAGATCACCGCGAAAAATTTTCCCTTCTCTAATTTCTTTCTCTGACTGTCGGATGGCTCGAATTAGTTGCGGGCTGTAAGAAATACCGACTTTAAACTCATCATCAACATATGCTCTCGCGGCAGATTTAAGTACAACGGAAAGAGACAGCCCTTCTCGCTTGGCTTTTTTCATAGCTTGTTCCTTGAGTTTTTTATCGATTTTGAATATTACTTGTTCAGTCATGATATATATATTATATAGACGAAATATATATGTCAATCTTATGACTTATTAGGCCCTATTCAGAAATAACTCGCAGGACTTCCTCTATAGTGGTTATACCCTGCGCGGCTTTGAAAATACCGTCTTCAATCATAGTCATCATGCCATCCGATTTCGCCTGCGCTTCTATTTCTCCAGCCGTTGCCCCTTTCATAATCAAGTCTTTGACAGTAGGAGTAACCTTGAGCACCTCATGTATGCCAATGCGACTCGCATATCCGTCTTCACTATCTTTACCCGGAGCTGGTTTCCAAAACGGCACTTTACTGAAATCATCTTTTTTATTAATAATTTTCTCCTCCCTAAGAACAGTAAGTATTCTATCAAGCGAGACAACATTGCCGAGCGAAACAAGTTCTTCTTCGCTTAGAAAATATTTAGTCTTTGATGCCGATAACTTTCTAACTAAACGCTGTGCGATAACAATATTGAGGGTGGAGACAAGGAGAAACGGTTCCACTTTCATATCGAGAAGTCTAGGAATGGCGCCAGCGGCGGAATTGGTATGGAGTGTCGAGAGCACAAGATGGCCAGTCAGAGAAGCGTTGATAGCAAGTGCCGCCGTTTCGTTGTCGCGGATTTCTCCGACCATGATGATATCGGGGTCCTGGCGTACTAAAGTGCGGAGACCGTTGGCAAAAGTGAGGCCAATTTCTGGACGCACTTGAGTCTGATTGATACGGGTCATTTGATACTCGACAGGATCCTCGATAGTGGAAATGTTGACGCTCGGAGTATTAACGATATCGAGCATCGTATAGAGAGTCGTAGTTTTGCCGGAACCAGTCGGACCGGTGGCAAGAATCATACCGGTAGTCACCCTAAGTGATTTGTGCAAATCGTCGAGACCGCGACCATGAAATCCGAGACTCTCGAGCGTAAAACCAGACACACTCTCCCGCAAGAGACGCATGACCGTCTTTTCCCCATAATAGACAGGCAGAGTGGAGACTCTGAAAGAAACTTTTTCACCCTCGGCATCAATTTTGAAACGTCCGTCCTGGGGAACGCGTTTTTCGTCAAGCTTGAGATTGGCGAGCACTTTGATACGGGCAGTGATACCGGAGATAGTATTTTTCGGTAACACCATGACATCACGCAAAATTCCATCTACGCGGTAGCGCACAAGTACCTTGTCTTCTTCTGGTTCAATATGAATATCAGAAGCATCTTGAATAATAGCGTGTTTGAGTAGAGTATCGACAATACGCACTATTGGGATATCCTCGGCTAATTTCTTGAGTGCATCCCCCACTTCCTCATTACCATTCGCCTTATCACTTACCATTTTAAGCGAGATAGCTTCTTTCTGAATAATATCTCCGAATTCGGCTTTCAAGGTTTTCTGATAAGAAAGCAATGCCCACTTCATGGACTCATCATCTGTCAGCCGAGGCAAAATCTTGAGACCCACCTTCTTCTTGACAAAGTCGATGGCTGTTAAGTCCTCGGTATTCAGCATGGCCACCTCAAGACTATCGTTAGTCTTCTTGAAAGCGACAATATTATGGTTTCTGGCGATAGGTTCTGGTATGAGAGAAAGAACTGCGAAATCAAGTTTCTGGTTCTTAAGATCGACAAAAGGAATACCAAGGACATAAGCCTGCATTCTCCGAAAATCATCTTCGGTCAAAGTGCCTTTAGCCACGAGCACTTTCCCGATACTCGTATTTTTTTCTTTAGCTTCGTTCTTGGCCAGTCCAATTTCTTTCACAGAAACCAGACCGGAATCAGTCAAGAAATTTTCAAGTTCGCTTTCGTCGACGTGCATAGTTCACTTTATTCTATCATGTCAAACAGAATAAAGGAGTTGAAAACTATGCTGGTATTTATTTCAAAAGATAAGAGAGCTGAACCAGAGTCCTACCACCGGAACTGCTTATGGCCACAGACAGATTGGCTTCCGATTTGGTGCCAAAAATAGCTCTAACCGTGGTATTCGTTGCTCCTTCTGTTATCTCGTAGCCCGCTTGGTTCATATAATTTTTATATTCGGCGTACTTCTGCGCAACTGTTCTTGAACTTCGATAATTGACACTCAATTGTTGAGCTCCTTGATTAGGATAACGTGTGATGGCACTTTCGAGAACCGCCCCGTTTTCGAGAGGGATGTCTGCAGGAAATTCAGCAGGAACCGAGAGAGTTCCACCAACTGTTGGAATATTTTCTACTACTGCCGTAAATTCTTGACTACCGCCATCATTATCGGATGTCTGCGGATTACTTTCTGGAACGCTAGACTTGCCCATTAAGATATAGCCGACACCAAGAATTAAGAGAATAACTACTACGGCTGAAATAATTTTTACGTTTGGTGATTGTTCCATAATGGCAATTTAAGAGTGAAATAAAATAACTAAAACTCTTCGAAATCAGGGTCGAACTTAATCTGGACAGTGGAAGTAAAACTGGCTGACAGACCATCAGCATCAGTTACGGTCACTGTAGCAGACTTCTGACCAATAGTGCTATAACTCTTGCTGTAAGAAGAATTGTTCGAGGGGAGAGTAGTTGGAATATCGGTACCGCTCCATACATATGTCAGAGGAGGCGTGCCTCCGGAAACTGTAGCTGTCCAAGTGACATTCTGGCCAAGAAGCGCTGTCGAGGGAGAAGCTGAACAGGTAACCGTCATAGGATTCCCCGAGACCACAAGATTGAAGCTTGTCTGTTTGCCTAATGTAGAACCGGAAACAGTAATAGTGTGAGTACCGACAGGAGTATTGGGAGCTACACTGAAGGAAATAACCGAAGAACAAGTAGGAGAAGGAGAACACCCTTGATTAGAAATACCCGATACGGATACCCCTGTCGGCATAATACCAGAGAGAGATAAATCCACCGGTTCTGCATTTCCTGAAGTTAATGTCTTGGTAATAGTATTTTGAGTAGAGGCATTGCCACTTGTTTTGGTTACATACGACGTGCCAGAGCTTGAAAGAGTGTAATTGAACGGTGGCGGGATAACGCTAAAGTTCGCACTCGCTGTTTTGTTGCCATCTACGAGAGCAGAACAGGTACTTCCCTGACCTCCGCAGATAGTGCTGGCACCAGTGGACCAACCATTGAAAGTGTAACCATTTGCTTGTGTGGCTATAAGTGTTATCCATGTACCCGAGGAGTAGGTTTCGCCACAATCCCCCGGACAATTTATACCGGGACCAGAGATGGTACCAGATCCGGAATTGTTTGAGACTACTACTTCATAGTTAGGCGCGCCGACATTGATCGTGACATATTTTTGTGTTCTTTCTCCTGTGCCCCCCGGACCGTTAAAACAGGTCAGCACCCAGTTTCCAGAAGAAGTTAAGGGACCAGTTGATTCAGTGCCATTTACCGGCTTGGAGGCGTCAAGCCAGGCGCTGGAAGAATAACAGCTAACAGCATTGGTAGTACTCCAAGTTAAAGTGGCTGAACTGCCATAAGCTTTTGGAAGAGGACCATAGGAATCATCGACTTTGAGATCAACGGTTGGTGCAGGAACTGGACAGTTGAGTATAAATTTATCCCATCTACTATCATCACCGCAACAGTTTGAGCATACTTTCTGATAACTTCCTCCTGATGGAACGGATGGTAAACCGCCTTCGTCGCAATATTGTTGCCCGCAAGTACCTTGACCAGGCGGAGGGGGTGGAGGGGGAGGTGGTGGAACTGAACAGTTGAGTATAAATTTATCCCATCCACTACTACTACCGCAACAATTACTACATGTTTTTTGATAACTTCCTCCTGATGGAGCAGATGGTAAACCGCCTTCGTCGCAATATTGTTGCCCGCAAGTACCTTGACCAGGCGGAGGGGGTGGAGGTGGAGGTGGAGGTGGAGGAGCTGAAGCAACTTCAAAATTAATCGTAACTGATCTGTTTTGGTCCATTGTAAAATTGCAGGTAGAGCTTGAACCACTGCAGGTACCTCCCCAATCTTTTATCTTCCAACCACCAGCAGGCGAAGCGGTTAAGGTAACAAAAGTATTACCGCTGAAAGAAGCGGAACAGGTTGAATTAGATCCACAGCTTAATCCACCTGGACTTGAGGATAGAGATCCGGATCCGTTAACCGTGGCCGTAATCGTTTGGCCACCACCAGGTGGTGGAGGTGGAGGTGGAGGTGGAGGTGGAGGTGGAGGTGGAGGTGGAGCGTTACAAGCATTACCTCCGCATGTAGAATCAGAGTATTGTCCGGAACCATCAGTTACATATATACACCCACCACCGCCACCACATCTCCAATTAAGCACTGATGATGGTGGAGAAGCCGCATTTATATAAACTGACTTGGAAACAGTTGTCGGGCCAGAACTAGATGGTCCTCTGGCTTCAATTTTGACTTCACCTGTCCCAGTCTGACTCATGGTGCAACCGGTACTGCCGTCGGGATTAACCTGCTGGCCGTTGGAATGATCGCAAACTATACCGGCTCCCGACATATATACTCTGGGATCTTCCACGGTCTGATCAGTATCCCAAAATACAGAAAACCTTTGGCCAGTATTAACGCTGGTGTCAGATTGAGTCATGCTAACATCTGCCTTTCTTCCTTCAACCGTAAAACCAAGAGGATTCCAGGTAGCGTCATTTGCATACATAAAGATATTTAACCATCCATATGGCACAGTGCGATCATCTTTTATATCTATGGATCCATTAAAATTTCGTCCTCCATCACCAACATTACCTTCCCCATTAGAATTCACGACGGTCTGGCAGGAGCCTGTCCATGCTCCTGCAGAAGAAGACAAGCAAAGAGTCATACCACCCCTGCCACCGCTACCACCAAACGCGCCGTGCCCCTCAAGATAAGCCGAATATGTGGCTTTCCAAGCTTGGTAATCTCCAGAAAATACAGTGTAAGCACATGGAACATTGGAAGTGCTTGTATCTTTTCTATCGCAAATGGTGTTTAGTGAGTTGGAATTAGTTGAGGCGAAAGACTGATGTGTCCAAAGCATAAAAACAAAAACCATCAAGAAACATGCAATAAAACTTTTTTTATTAAACATTAGAATAGGCATCTTAAGGTCTTGGTTGGCTAAAAATCGGGGTCCGATAAGTAATTTCTTCTGTCATATATTTATTTAAATAAGTCTTTTTTATCCTGGCGGTTAGACCAATGGTGTTGTTTAAAAAATCATTTTTCATCGTCTCCAAATCAACAACCGTTTCTTCTTTAGGTAATGAATCGATCACAAACATTTCGGTTGTATTCGGTATTTTTATCGCCACTCTCTTTATCATCGTTTCTCCATCAATGTAAATTTTAAGATCAGTCAAATCTTTAGACAGAGATATCTGCTTGGAATCAACAAACGTACCTCTCACAACCACAAAACCGTCGTCAACTTTTAACAGATTGCCATCAAATTGTTTTGCAGTCGTAAATTCCTTAAATAAAAACCAAAAAGAAAAAATACTGAAAATTAAAATTATTACGATTATCAACCTCCGTCTCATATATATATCATAATCTTTTTTTATATTTTAGAAAGCAGGGTTATCCACACATAACTAAAACAAAATGGGTAAAACAGATTTCTCTGTTTTACCCATACCCGACTCTTTAGAAGTCAGAAAGCAGTTGCTTCTCCTCGCACCACGACGGGAGAATCGGGCCGCAGTTGATCCCCGTCATATTCGTACATTTCAACGGCAATTTCGAACCATCCTGGCATATCTGTCTTGAAATTTGAACTGTAACCACTCTTCCCATTACTACTGCAAAAACGAGGTGAGCGCGGTAGTTCTGTATTAATTGAACCGTTAGGCCTCTTTATTCGGTTGAAAAACTCATGGCAAAAACCCTTCGGTCCTGTCATGTTGAACCCGAAAGTGACATATGTTCCTACTGGAGCAGACGGCGGTTCAACAATAAGCGGTCCGACAGCTGACCACTGGGCTCCAGCCGGCAATTCAGGTCGTTGTGACCATGCTGACGGAGCTGTCGGCGAAGAATCCGAAGCACAGCCGCTGAAAGCAAGAAGAACGGCGACGCAAACAACAAAGAGCAGTGTGGTACTACGCATGGCAACCCTCCTGAAAAATTGTTCATCCATTCAAAAACTCAAAGACGGGGGTACATACTCTGCCTATAGCTTATTATATCAGCTTCGCTGTCGAGTAGTTGTACTAGATAAATGCCGATAACTTTCTGATTGAGACAAAAAAGTTAAAAAAGTTAGATTTTTCCTATGCTAGAATTACTTTCGTGATAAAAAAAATAATTTCTTGGAACGTCAATGGACTACGAGCGGTTCATCGCAAAGGAAACTTGGAGCAAGTGTTCCATATGAAACCAGACGTTCTCTGTCTTCAAGAGACCAAAACTTTGCCAGACCAACTTCCCCTCGAATTAAATGCCCCAGATGGCTACTATTCATATTTCCACTTCCCTACTATTAAAAAAGGTTACAGTGGCGTGGCTATATATTCCAAAGAAAAACCCGTAAAAGTTTCACGTGATATGGGAATAGAAGCTTTTGACCAAGAAGGACGTCTAATAATGGCTGAATATAAGGATTTTCTACTCATAAACACCTACTTTCCCAACGGTGGTGGACCACCAGAGCGCTTAAAATATAAATTAGATTTTTATAATTATTTCTTAAAGTTCATAAACAAGTTACATGAAAAACATCCAAATATCATTTTCTGCGGAGATATAAATGTGGCGCATAAACCAATAGACTTAGCTAGACCAAAAGAAAACGAGACTCGTGTCGGTTTCCTACCCATAGAAAGAGCTTGGATGGATAAGCTTATTTTGAATAACTGGACAGATATTTTTCGACATTTTTACCCAAATAAGAAAGAAGTTTATACGTATTGGGATATGAAATCTTTTGCCAGAGAGAGAAATGTTGGGTGGAGAATAGATTACTTTTTTTCTTCACCAGAGATACTAAATAAAATAAAATCTATAGAAATACTTGATAATATTTTAGGTTCAGATCACTGTCCTATTAAATTAACCTTGAAATAGGGCCATATTATAAAGGACAAAGTTATCCACAGTTTTATGTTTCAAAATTTGTCCTTTATAAGATATACTGATCGTAGACGCTTGACAGACACCATTCGCTCTCTAGCGGCAGTTAGACGTCAAGTATTTGTATTGGAAGGCCATTCCAACGACCGGAAGATGATTCTGGTTTAGGAGTTTGGGCAAGGATGACGGATCTTCAACTTTATATTTTTTGGTCCAGTGCATCTCGTGAGCCCTGCTCTTTTTCTGGAATGATCTTTCCTCGGTCAGCATAGCTTTTTAGCAACGTTGACCTTTGGTCGTCAAAGTTCTCTGAACGAAGATGACCATAATGTCCCGCCGTGGCGGGAACCGCTACGGAGACCCGTGGCGGTTTTCTATTTTAATTGATAGACTCTGTCTCTCATGTGTCCATTAAAATTAATAAACAAAAATCTTTTAATGCAAAAAGTTGTTTATTCAAAGGAAAACTATACCATGAATTAGCAGAACTGTGGATAATTATGTGGAGAATGTGTATTAAAAGACATATATTTAATGACCATAATGTTTAGATGTCCTTAATTATAGCCATTTTCTTAAAATATAAGTTTCATATGAAACTTATATAAAACGTTATTCATGAAACTCGATAATAGAACAGAAAAAAGAAAACTAGGTGATATTGGAGAAAACGTAGCTTGTGAATTTTTAAAAAGAAGAGGATTTGAAATTATAGAAAGAAATTATCTTAGAAAATGGGGAGAAATAGATATTGTGGCTAAGAAAAATAACACTATTAGATTTATAGAAGTAAAAAGCGTCTCACATGTAACTGAAGGATATAGGCCGGAAGATAATATGCATCCGTGGAAACTTAAACGTCTATCTAGAACTATGCAGACATATCTGTTAGAGAAGGAGTTGGATTGCGATTGGCAACTAGATCTAGTGACAATCAAAATTGACCAAGAAAATCGCAAGGCCAGAATAGAAATTATAGAAAATGTGATTATCTAGGGTTACTTAATAATCGAACAGGCGTCATAATTCGGATTGTGATATAAAAGAGAGCAAAAAATACTGGTCTGATGTTACGGACCTAGGATTAAGCCAATTTCATCAAGTTTATGTTGACAGGAGATTAAATAAAAAAATTAGAAATACTGGAAAGTTGCTATTTGGAACTGCTCATGTAACAATCCGTAGCTGTAATAAGAGAAAATTTGGTGTACTTCTTAGAAGAAGAATACTAAGTTCAATTGAGATCGTGAAAAATCAAGCGGGATTAGTTTAGTGGTAGAATGCGAACCTTCCAAGTTCGATGCGCCGGTCCGATTCCGGCATCCCGCACAAAAAGTTATTAATATTTCGGGCTGCCGGGAGTTGAACCCGGGCCTTACCCACCCCATGGGCAAATACTACCGCTATACTACAGCCCGTCTTTATAGCCCGTTCACTTTTTCTATCGGGGCGCCGAGAATCGAACTCGAACCTTATGCTCCCAAAGCATATATACTACCACTATACTACGCCCCGCCTTTGCTAAAGCTATGGCGAGCAAGCCCGTCTAGCTATCTTCGGAATGTAAACTTTCGGAGTGCCGAGAATCGAACTCGGGTCTCACGCACCCGAAGCGTGTATACTACCGCTGTACTACACTCCGCGATAAAACATCTTATCATGCAAAATGTGCATAACCAAATGTAACAAATCGAACCCCTATGCTATCATATACAGCATATGAGAAGAGATAAGAGTGAAGCAGTTAAACTACGCACTACCGGTAAGAGTTACAACGAAATTAGAAAACTATTGGGAGTACCGAAAGCTACCCTATCAGACTGGTTTCGTAATCAAAAATGGTCCAGAAAACTAACTCGGAAACTTAA
>Ga0209542_10001382_pt1 | contig 57303 bp, 63 predicted proteins | sample RifCSPhighO2_01_FD_184028 | JGI IMG/M metagenome (GOLD analysis project Ga0209542, IMG submission 184028) | Soil microbial communities from Rifle, Colorado - Rifle CSP2_plank highO2_0.1 (SPAdes) (version 2) | ecosystem: Environmental > Terrestrial > Deep subsurface > Rock core/Sediment ... | reverse complement strand
CACAGCCGAATCAACGCTTGTGGAGATGGAGCAGGTAGTTCCGTCGATGAAGCAAGAGGCTCCTCTCTTTTAGAGGGAGAGTATGTCACTAAGAATTTGTTATAACCTTAATTGATTTCTTGACTGCATCTGCATCTTGGCCTGATGCCATAACATATCTCTGACTAAAGGCGTTAACTGAACCTCTTTTACTGCTAAAAATCCTGATACAATTTCTTTTGTAATTTTGTTCAATTTATTTTCTTGAGCATAGTTTACCAGTGAATCAACAAGTCGAGGCAGCATTTTCTTATCATTTTCTAATCTTCCTTTCTGATGTTTTGCAGTTGCTATATTCTCAGCTTTTTGTACTTTAAAACGTAAATCTAATGGTAATTCGAAACTCCCTCGAATATTGTTTGAATTAAGGAAACTATCAAAATGATGTGAAATATAATCCTCTTTTTCGAGTTCGTTTTGTTTTATAAAATTCAAAAAGTCATCTGCCAGTTGTTCAGGTGTTAATTTTTTAAGCCATTCACTTTTATTTGTTTCATTGCTATCTAACTGCTTATCTTCAAAATCTTCAGCCTCTCGAACTTCCTGAACCTTTTCGTCTATTTTGAGCCTATAAAACTTATAAAATTCGTTAAAGCTTAGTTTGTCTTTAAGATCTTTTGGCATTGCTGTATATGCTTCAAGTATTCCTAAATCTACTTCTTTTAATGCAGTAACCTCGTCTGTAACAGATTCTTTTAACCCCATATTTTCCTCTCAGGAAAGACTCCACGCATTAACCTTAGTAATAAATGCGTCGGCCGTGCAAAGGCTACTAAGTCAAGTGCGTGCCGTACAATGCTTATAAATACATCTTTCTGGAGATACTAAAATGGCGGAAGACGATATATATCGAAGTAAGTACAGATATGAGCAGATGAAATTGAACCTTGATAAGTTTGCCATAGAGAACAAGGTGATGCATGGACATACAATGTACTTTTGTAAGAACAAGAAAAATTTGGAGCATTTTAAGCGACTTTTTATTCACTTTGAAGTTCATGATTTAAGCTATATACGAAGGCTGCGAGTTCTTGGCACGCTGCGCTTCATCTGCTGGTGTGCAGAAAAAGATCTCCAAGTGCTTGATAGAGATGACATTAATGATATTATTAGGATAGGACATGAGCGCTACAAGACACTAAAATCGAAAGGAGATTTCATTCGGGATACTAAGTACCTCTGGCGACGTTTGTTTCCTGAGACAGATGAGAAAGGAAGAATTGATGAAACGATTACGCCTTATCAAGTGCGACATCTGAGTTGCACATTTGACAAAAGTAAAGAAACACGCGGGGAAGATAAACTCACATGGGAAGAATACAAGAAAGTGGTTGCTTACTTTGGAAATGATATTCGTATGCAGGCATATATTACCTTAGCAGTTGAAAGTTTGGGAAGACCACAGGAAATTCTTTATCGGCGGATGCGGGATGTTGAGCTCCACGATAACTACGCAAAAGTGTGGGTAAGCGATCACGGCAAGGAGGGCGCGAACGGTTTTCTTCAGTGTATCGACTCATTTCCTTACTTCATTAAATTATACAATCAACATCCACTGAAAGATGATCCAGACGCTTTCTTATTTGTGAACATAGGAAACCTAAATCGCATGAAGCAGATGTCACCCTTCATGATTAATAAAAATCTGAAGAAAGTGTGCCATGACCTAAATATTCGAAAGCCAATTACATGTTATTCGTTAAAGCGGAACGGCGTCACTTTTAGGCGGTTACGAGGCGACAGCGATGTTGAAATTCAGCACGCAGCCCGTTGGACTTCAACGAAGCAGCTTAAGTATTATGATCTGAGCAGTCAGGACGATGCATTTAAGCAGCAATTGGCACGGCGCGGCATCATCAGCAATCCCTTATCCGAGGCACACGATCAATCAAAACTGTGTGACATCTGCGGTGAACGCTGTGGTTTAACGGAAACTTTCTGCACGCGATGCAAAAGACCGCTTGACAGAAAAGGTGCAGTAGCGCAGGAGATGAACAAAGAGCAGGAGATAGCAGTACTGCATGAGTCACTGAACAAGATGGAAGCGCGCTTCGACGCGCTATTTGAGCATGTCAAAGCAAATGCAGGAAACATTATTGATAAGAAATTGGACAGCTCACGTAATCGTTCGTCGCCTACAATATGCTGACATTGCCATTTTATTTCTTTTTGCATTTGAAGCAATAAGATTGAGTTCAGCTTTGTTTACGCGAAATTCAATGCGATGATTACGCGACTGGTCATAATGGGTATCAATTTGCTCTTCAACTCTTAGATCAGGATATCTTCTTGGTTTGCCATCCAATACAAAACCGGATGTCAAAATAATATCCTGTACCTCTGATGGTAACATATTCCAGTGCTTTCGTATCTTCTCATCGCTGCGCGAAATCATACTGTTAATGAGCATGTACTTACTTTTATACCTGTGACGTTGCTTTTGACAGCTGTTTTGGCAGTTGTAGAAACATTGCTTTTTGCATTGCTTTAAACAGTGGTCGAAACATTGTCTTTAGCACGCTTTTCGCATCTCCGAACAAATGCTCTTACTGTCGTGCTTGCTGGCTGTCCACCACTGCCGAGTTTACAGGCAACTTCTTTGAGGTACACGATATACTTTTTTCCAAGCATATCGACTTCCTTTTCAATGAATATATCACCAATCATGAGACATCACTTATTGTTAAATCTGTATGACCGTCAGACAGCATTTGCTGCTCTCTCGGTTCGCCATCTAAAAACAGGAGCAGAGCATTTCTGTTCAGATATTTCACAAGATAATAATACAAGTAAAGTTTGCCATGTAAAACGTTCCCCAAGAAAATTTCTTTGACTATTGTGATGTAATAGCTTGTTCTACTTTGGCGCAGTCGCAACCTCCAGCCCAACCCAAGATATTCAATGGTCATAGTTCAAGCTCAAAGAGTATTCTTTCGCCCCCACATCTGGCGCCACCAGTCAAGCCAATATCCATATGGACGACCTGTAAATACACCCATTGTCACGCCGACTGGAAGAGCTACTTTTGCTTCTTCAAACGAAGCTCCGCTCAAGTACAAGATGGCTGAATATACTGGAATCTGGTGCAACACTGAAAACGATGCATCTACTGCAAATTTTTTGAGCTTGGAGCTTTCAGGAGTTGCCTGCCAGTAATCCGCCCACTTCTGCCGAAGTTTTCCATAAGGACGCATAACAATAGCGTGAACACCTAATGCGATGAGCCGTGACCTGATAATTTCATGTGAATCCATTCCAGACGCATATTCCACTGCTGCGCGCAGAGGTGTGTAAAAGAGAGAAGCAGCAGAGGTATCAACAAAGTAATCTTTGAGTGAGTTAACGCCTGCGGCTGAACAGATACGTTCTAAATTTCTTTTGTGTGAATTGTCCATCTTTCATCATCAATCACCACTTATAGACGATAAACGAGGACTATTTAAGTTTTGGTAGTATAGTCTGTACTACTCTTTTACTAATTGTCAGATACTTATTAGACGATGATTTGAACAGATAAGAATAATAGAGTAGAGTACATTACACTTTTCTTCGGAACTTTTATAACGTGTCGCACAATACTCACTGATTATGTTGCAGGAAGCATTGGAAGACATAGGGTTATCAAAAAACGAAGCTTTGGTCTACTTGACGCTGTCCGAGTTGGGATTAGCAAGTGCTTATCGAATTGCTGACAAAATACAGTTGTATAGGACGAGTGTGTACCAAGCGCTGCGAAATCTGATTAAAAAAGGACTGGTGGCAGAGAAACACATACAGAAAAAAGTTTTGTATGAAGCGAGCGATGCACAATTTCTTTCGCAGTTTCTTGAAAATAAACGTAAAAAACTCGACTTGGCGATTCCACAGATACACTCACGCCAGCATGCAGTTATCAAAGAAACCGTATTTCAGGAATACAAAGGTGCTGAAGCCGTTGTCAATATCCTGTTTCATTTTCTTGATTTTGACGAGCCTATTCTCGTGTGGGGCGTACCAAAAACAGCGTATTCATTTTTGCAGCACAGAATAGAACGATTTCACGACGAACGATTGAGAAGAAAAGTTGTGATGAAACATATTTACAATTCGACTGCCTATGAGCGTATTGTGGTCTTGAAAAAAATGCGGTTTACGAAAATAAGGATACTACCTGCGTTGTATGATTCAGAAGTTGCCACCAATGTATGCGGTGATGAAGTGATGCTGGTACTGTATAAGCCACCATTAAAAGTTATACTTATCAAAGACAAAGATATAGCAGATTCGTACAAAAGGTATTTTGAATTATTATGGAAGAATGCGAAGAAGGCATAACATTTTATCAGTTTATTTTAGGCGTACACCACGCAGTTGAGAACGGGCGTAGACGAAGCGGTCAATGGCATTAAAGTTGGAATTGTTGTAGAAATAGTTTAGCCATCAAGCGTGAGTTATAACACTGATAAGTGGTACTAAAAATAAATACTTAAATTTTATAAACTTTTCAATAGAAAAGCATAAATATCACTGCAATGGACTTGTTTTCACATATGGGAGTGTGGGATAATGAAATGGTCTCAAGCGCTAATTAAAACATTGAGAGAAACACCAGCAGACGCGAAAGAGATAAGCCATCAGCTGATGTTAAGAACAAATATGATTCATCCTGTTTCTCCTGGCATTTATAGCATTCTTCCATTGGGCTATCGAGTTCTTGAAAATGTTGAGAGAGTTATCCGTGATGAGATGAACGCAAAAGGGGCTCAAGAAGTAGTAATGCCCTCAGTAGTTCCGAAAGGATTGTGGAGCGAAACAGGACGCTGGAATAGATATGGTCCGAACATGATGCGTGTGACTGATAGAAAAGGAGCAGAACATGGCTTAGGTCCAACACACGAAGAACCAGTCACGGACATCGCGCGGGTCTATGCGCGTTCACATCGTGATCTCCCTTTAATTCTTTATCAGATAACAAACAAATTTCGAGATGAAGTTCGCCCGCGTGCGGGTGTCATGCGTGGGCGTGAATTTGGCATGAAAGATGCCTATAGCTTTGATAGAGATGAGGAAGGGATGAAGCGGAGCTTCAATGCAATGAAAGATGCATATGAACGAATTTTTACACGACTTGGGCTCGACTTTGTATCAATCACTGCGGACAGTGGCGCAATTGGTGGTGACCGTTCGCTTGAATTTGTCGCTGTTACGTATGGAACAGGCGACGTCGAGTTTTTAAGCTGCAATTCCTGTGGATATAAAGCAAACGTTGAGCGAGCAGAAGGGCGTACGACTCCTTCGAAAGGCAACAGCGATCTTGAGCTGCGAGTGATAGACACGCTGGACATGAAGACTGTTGACGACCTCGTCAAAGGCCTATCAAAAATAGGACATGACATTCCCGCAAACAGAATGGTAAAAACAATCATCTACCAGACCAGCGACGATCGATCGGTAGCTGCAATGGCCGTTGGTGATGATGAAATCAATGAAGTCAAGCTCGCAAACGCACTTAACTGTGCAGAAGTGTCTCCCGCGGGTCATGAAACTGTTCAGGAGTTAACCAAAGCGCCAGTTGGATATGCAGGTCCTATCGGACTGGACGAGCGGGTAATGCTCTTCATTGACAAACGAGCTTACGAATCAGAAAATGTGTTATTTGGCGTTAATCAGGAACATAAGCATGCAATTCAGGGAAATATAAAAAGGGACATTAAAAGGCCGTATCGTGTCGCTGATATCCGAACTGCTCGTGAAGGTGATGGCTGTGGTGGTTGCGCTTCGGGTACCCTAAAGATGCAACGCGGAATTGAGATTGGGCACGTCTTCCAGCTGGGCACTGTTTACAGTGATCCCATGAATGCAACATTCGATGCTGAAGATCATACATCAAAACCTTTTGTCATGGGCTGTTATGGCATTGGTACAACCAGACTTATTGCAACAATAATTGAACAGAATAAAGATAGTGCAGGTATTATCTGGCCAAACGAGGCAACCCCCTATCATGTGGTCATTACTCCAATAAAACTGAGTGACGAGCGTATTGTCAATGCTGCAGAGAAGCTCTCCAGTTGTTTCAAAGTAGCAGGTTTGGAAGTGTTGTATGACGATAGAAAGTTAAGCCCAGGAGAGAAGTTTAAAGACGCCGACCTTATAGGGGTGCCCCTACGCGTAACGATTGGCAAGAATTTCATTTCAGAAGGTACATATGAACTCCGATTTAGAAGAACAGAAGAGGTAGCTAAATTCGATGGTGAAGAACGACTAACGAGAGCAATAAACGTATACTACGGAAGAAGAAATGACTGGATAAAGTGAGAAAAATGATTAAAAAAGAGGAAATGCAGGAATTACAGAATACGGAGCAGAGACTAAAGAAATATAGTAATCTTACAGATATCATTGGATTTCGCGAGCTTCCAAAGAGTATGTTTGACATTCTGAACGCTGTATACCCAAATTGTAGTGAACAGGAGCTCGAGGCGAGAATCAATCCTAACATTTCAAGGATAGATTTTGTTGGTGGTGGCATTTCAGGCGTTACAGCTGCATATGTTGCAGGAGAGCTTTCTCGCCGTTACAATCTTGGCTGGGAAATTCATGTATGGGATAGGCTTGACTTCGTCGGATTAAAATCTACCAAGGATAGTGCAGCACGAACACGAACATCGATGTTTGGGTCAGTTGACGAAACAAGAGGAAACCTTGCAACAAGCCTTTTTCATGAGAATCTGGATTCTATTCTCCGTTATGGTGCACGTGAGGCAGGCAAGCAGTTTGACGTTGATGTGCACACAGGACTCTCGAGATGCGGCTATCTCTGGCTTTTTGAGGATGAAACAAGCAGGGAGAGAGTACAGGCAAACCAACAGATGCTTACGGGGATGGGAATCCCTTCATTCTGTTTAAATCCGAAAGAGGTATCTCAACTTGTTCCTGGCATAGCCGAAGACAGGTTTAAACTTGCATATTTCTGCCCTACCGATGCATTTGTGGAACCGACAAGCATTGTCAACGCGCTCCACGCGTATGCCAGCCGTGTGCTCGGCATAAACTTTCATTTTAACGAGGAAATTGGTGAGATTCGCGTTGATGCAGGAAAGAAGATTAGGTTTACAGCACAAACAGTTGGCAATGGTGCTCATCATCATGAATATGAAACTGATCGACTTGGATTGACAACGGGAGCCTGCCTGAAAGAGATGGGACGAAGGTTTATCATTAACGGACGACAGGACACGATTCCAATACAACTAAAGCCCGTTGCACGACAGTTAACCTATGTTGAGGGCTTTACCCCTCAAGAACTCGATGCATTAACACCATTCACAATCTTAATGGGAAACGGGGCATACTTCTCCCGTGAGTCTCCCGCAAGTAATGCAGTTATATTCGGATACGCACGCAAGTCTGATCCGGAAGTTCCATCGGAACGTATATTTGATGAAATCCAGCCGAATCCGGAATATTTCGTTGAGCATGTTCTTGGTGAAGGGCGTCTTGATGGAATCCATAAAGCAATTACATTGGATTCGGAAAGAATTCATCCCATTCGTCATGCCGGTAATTTGTATGGTGAAACGAGTGATGGCAGCTATCTCATCGGCTTGTTATCCCGAGTAGAGAACGCTCGACCAGACGGAAAAGTCGGCGTCACCAGCGGATGTAATGGTCATGGTATTATGTCTTCTCTTAAAAGTGCAGTATTGCTTGTCTATAGGCTCGCGGGAATCCATCAAGAAGACAATCCTCTGTATGCCCCATCACGGGACATGAAAGAGCACGGTGGAACCCAACGGCTTTAAACTTAGAGTGAATCACATTCAGTTTCTGCTTTATCTTGTCCGTATGCGCTTGTCAATGACTATTAAGAGTCATTACAGACGTAAACTAAAGGGTACCAAATCACATTTTCGTGGCAACCTTTTTATACCGTTGCTCGTATACGAATGTCGATGGTTACTGTTGGATTTATAGGAACTGGAAAAATGGCGGAAGCGCTCATGCGAAGTATTCGCAAAAACAACCACTCTGTCACTCTTATCAGTTCGGATTCGAAAGAAGAGCGCCTTCAGTATATTAAAAAAGAACTTGGTGCTTGCGTTACACAAATCAATGGGGAAGTCGCTGTAAAGGCGGATGTCATATTTCTCTCTGTGAAACCTCAAGATATGCAGGTGGTTCTTACTGACATTAAACCTTTTGTGAAAGGAAAGCTCATCGTTTCAATCGCTGCAGGGATTCCAATTAAAAAAATATCAAGCACATTAGGATACGACAGGATAATACGTGTCATGCCAAACACGCCCTGCCTCGTAGGAGAGATGGCTGGTGCGTATTCAAAGACAGAGAGTGTGACTGCAGAGGACCAGCATCTGTTCGAAAAGCTCCTGAAGGACAACGGGATTTTATTTGAAGTTGATGAGGTTCATATCGATGCAGTCACTGCGCTGTCAGGATCAGGCCCGGCATTTTTTGCTTTATTTATTAAGGCACTTGCGGATGCGGCAGTGAATGAAGGCTTGGACAGGAATATAGCACTACAGTTGGCGTCCAAAACTGCTCTTGGCACGGGAAAGCTCCTGCTTGAAAAAAACATGACGCCAGATGATCTCATCACAATGGTTGCATCACCGAGAGGCACAACAGTTGCAGGGCTTGAGTGCCTCGAGCGCCATAACTGCAAAAACATTCTCGAACAAGCCTATGCCGCAGCAGTAAAAAGAGCGCGGGAGATTGCACAATGTCCGTAAGAATTATTGCCGAGAAAGCCCGTGCTGCAGCACGTGAGTTCATGCTCATAAACTCGAACCTTAAAAGAAATGCACTTCACTCAATCGCGAAAGCGCTGAACATGCATCGTAAAGAGATTCTATCGGAAAATAAAAAAGATTGTGACGCTGCAGCACTGACAAACCTCCCTAATGCACTTATAAAGCGATTAATGCTTGACGACATTAAAATTAATGAACTCGTGACAATGGTGACTAGTCTCGCACAGGGCGATGACCCTTGCGGCAAGGTTCTTGAAAAGGTTGAACTTGACAAGGGATTAATTCTCGAGAAAGTTGCTGTTCCTATAGGCGTGATTGGGGTGATATTTGAGTCACGTCCTGACGCGCTTGTTCAAATTGCTGCCCTTGCTCTTCAATCGGGGAATGCTGTCATCCTCAAAGGCGGATCGGAAAGCATGCGCTCCAACAGGATTATCGCACAGATAATGAGTGATGCAACAGCGCAGTTTTCAGTTCCAAAAGAATGGCTCCAGATTCTTGAAACGAGAGAACAGGTAAAAGAAATGCTTGAACTGCATGATTATATAGACCTTCTTATCCCCCGCGGGTCGAACGAGTTCGTGCGGTACATCATGGAGCACACATCTATACCAGTTCTTGGTCACGCAAGCGGCGTTTGTACGATTTATGTGGACGAAGAAGCAGATAAAGATACAGCACTAAAAATCTGCTATGATGCGAAAGTGCAATATCCTGCTGCATGCAACGCTGTCGAAAATCTTTTGGTTCACCGGGCATGTGCACGCGAATTCTTGGAAAAAGCTGTTCCTCTTTATCTCAAAGAATGCGTAGAGCTGCGATGTGATGATGCATCCGAGCGCATTGCTCGTTCGGTGTGTACAGAAGAAAAAAAGAATCTTGTCAAGAAAGCGTCAGAAAAAGACTGGAGCACAGAATACAACGATCTTGTGCTCAGCATTAAAATTGTTGAAGATGTATCGGAGGCGGTTTCTTTTATAAACACATATGGCTCGCATCATACGGACGCTATTGCAACGACGAACAAAGCAACAGCAGAATTTTTTCTCAATGCGGTTGACTCAAGCTCCGTCTTTTTGAACTGCTCAACACGATTTTCTGACGGGTATCGTTATGGCAAGGGTGCGGAAGTTGGGATTTCAACAATGAAAATTCATGCGCGTGGCCCTGTGGGTGTTGAGGGACTGATGATTTACAAATATAAGCTCATGGGCTCTGGTCATATCGTGAGTTCATATACAGGCAAGAATGCTAAACCATTTATCCATCGAAAGATGACCATGTCGTGAATGAAATGAAAATAGTTTTAAAGATTGGAACCAACACGTTGACAAGGAATGGTGCTATTGACGATTCTTTTATGGGAGAAATTGTTGGCCAGATAGTCAACTTAAAAAAAGAAGGCAACGAAATTATTATCGTAACATCAGGCGCTATTGGTTTTGGCGCGGCAGAACTTGGCATCAAGCAAAAAGTGCGTGATGTAAAGCTTCGTCAGGCGACGGCAGCAATCGGGCAAATCATTTTGATGGAAAAATATGCTATGTTATTCAGAAAGTACAGCGTAAGAGTCGCGCAGCTTTTGCTGTCGTATGCTGATTTTTCAGAACGGAAGAGATACCTCAATCTGAACAACTCTTTGGAAACGCTTCTGAAATTAGGAGTTGTGCCTATAATTAACGAAAACGATCCGGTGGCTATCGACGAGATTGGCGCAACGTTTGGAGACAACGATAAATTAAGCGCACTCATTGCGTCAAAAATAGAAGCAGATACTCTGATTCTCCTTACAGATGTCCAAGGACTGTACGATAAAAACCCTAAGTCTTCAAAGGACGCACGTCTGATTCCCTATGTGCATGAGATTACGCCTGAGATGATATCGAGTGCAGAGCATGCAGGGAGCCTCTTTTCAAAAGGGGGAATGAAAACAAAGCTTCATGCAGCTCAAATCTGCCAGGATGCGGGATGTAACGTGATTATCGCACATGGTCGTGAGAAGAATGTTCTTCAGCGTTCATTAAAACGTGAGATAGGAACATTTTTTGTTGCACGCAAAAGGCTTCGGAACAAAGAGAGATGGATTCTTCACGCCAGCACAAAAGGAAGCATTACAATTGACGAAGGTGCACGCGCTGCGCTTCTTGCTCACAAAGATATTCTTCCTGTGGGCATAGTCTCATGGGAGGGTATATTCTCGGATAAAGATATTATTGAAATAAAAAATATTGGCAAAGCAATTGTTAATTACAGCTCCACGGAACTTGAAAAGATTAAAGGAAAGAAGATGAGCGACGTCCAGCACATCATCGGTCGGAAAGGCGGGGCAGTGGTAACGAGAGAAAATGTTGTTTTCTTTGAACCACAGTAGCACTGCGAACTGAAGAACGACGACTTGAGAGACAAGTTGCGCCTTATTGTTTTTATCATGCTCTCAGGGACATGCAGGAGCTAAAGCTTATAAATAACCAGAGGTATTATGCTTAACAATGACACAATCAGCAATCAATGGCAGGATGCTGTACAGCATAGAGGGTTCTTTGAAAGATGTAATTCCTCAATTTGAGCATGGCAGTTGGCGGACAGCAGCAGAGATCACACAGGAGAGATTAACTAACCTGGAACTACGAGACATAGGGTTTTATACTGCTAATTTTAGCATGCACACCGTTGAAGATTGTGACGGGAGAGATGCAGAATTCTTATATCTTGGCGAACGAGCCGCAAATCCAATTTTTGAAAATCCCTTAGCAGCAACAGCTGCTTTAATAGATGAACACAATTACAGACTGAGGAAGACAAGCATTGATACTGTTGTTGCTTCAGTTGCGCGTGGAGAAACGGTTCGGGTAAAAATTGCTGATCTTAACTTAATAACGGTACCCGGTCGTGAGTTCGGCTACTTTGTGGTTGACCCAGAAAAGTACGATGCTCAATTAAACGATGTGCAGAAGAAAGTTGCAGAGAAAGCGTATGGAAACATGCAGAAAAAAACAGATTTGAAAGGCAATGAGACAAGCGATTTTAACGAGGCGATGGAGATGTTTAAAAGAGCAGGGAAATCCGCCCCACGCGTGAAAGTGCTTCATCAGGAATACGTGCGAGAACACGTATCAAAAAGCGAAGCCATTGTGCGCGGAGGTTGGCTCAACGCGTTCGAGCATGGTTCTGATTTCTGTGCAGATAACCGGAACGTTGATGAGTACGACGCATTGCGTGGAAGTGTTACGAGTGGTCGTCGAATTCGGCGCGCATTGAGAAATTGAGTTTAGTTTGTGTGGTTTGGTGCATAATCTCAACGAAGCTTTATCCCATCAAATTTTTCAGTCATTAAACCGCTGCACATTCACAACTTTCTCTTAAAGAAAGTATTGAATTCTTCGTAACCTCTTCTTTTCCAGAAATTTATTGCTTCAGAGTCTAACAAATGAGTTGAAGTTGTGGTCCATTTAAGTTTTTGTTGCTTAAACCATTTGATAGCTTCTTCCAAGAGTCGTTTTCCTAATCCCTCTGACCTATACTCTTTTTCTACAAACAATTCAGAAACATAACCGACCTTTTCTAAAAATAGCTCTCTGCAAAACAAATGGGCTTTAAGATAGCCAACAATATTATCTTTATTAACTGACACGAATACTTTATTCCTGTTGTCTTTTAATACATCTGTCAAATGTTTTTTATGAGCTTCAGAAGAAAACCATTCAATATTGATTTTATCTATTGGATCAAATTCATTCCACTTGCTGAACAATGATTTTTCCAGCTTCATAAGTTGTGGAATATCCTCCAGTTTAGCTTCTCTTATTTCCGCCATTTTTTCATCCTTAAAAAACTGAACGCAAGCAGTGAGACATTCTGTCTCTATATTTTCTTATTCTCACCAACCTTTATAAAGGTTCACGCCTATAAATAGCACATGGCAGGTTTTGTAAAACGTTGGACGAAACGCATTGGCTGTGCTGGACTTGTTGGACTAGCGACGCTTGTTGGCAGTTATTACGTTGCGGACAGGCATCTCACACAAAAATATGAGCATGCCAATGAGCGCGAGGCGGTGACACAAGGTATAGAACAATTAGTGCAGGGCGCACCGCAGGCAACTCAAAAACTATCTCCATCCTATGTTGAGTTTCTGACAAAGCAGGGCTATTGGAAACAGATGAAAGATGTTGAGCTGAACAGCTATGACGTTCTTCTTGTTGAAGAAAGGGGAGACGAGCGTATTGCACACTACCGTGTAATGTACACGTTAAAGAAAACAGGAGAGCGAACCACGAATTTTGGCACGTTCATTCTCAATAAGGCAGGTGACGAATGGAAAATAATGGGGGAGTAGAGGGCATTACACGCAGGGAATTTATTGTGCGTGGCGGAATCGTTGCAGCTTCTGCTCTTTTTGGTACAGGAGCTATCGGAGGAAACGCTGCATACGCAGATGCGGCTCAACGACTTCAGGAATATCGTGAGAAGCTCTTTGGCAAATATCCGCTGCTTGCTGATGGCATGATTGAAAAAATAAGTTATGAACAGTGGAAAAAAGATGAGATAGTGTTTAACCATGGTGTGGTGGAAGCAAGACGATTTCTTGTTGAGCTTGAGCCGAGAAAACTCTACAAGGAAGCACTTTGGGATGCTGCTCCAGATGCCTGGCTAAAAGACAGGACTAAAGTTATTATCGCACTGCTCAATGGCTTACATGTGCCGAGCTTAGAATACCATGGAAAAATACGAGAACTGCTCAAAGCAGATGGCATTCTTGATTTTGAGTCGCACAAAAAAGCAGTCGAGCAGGGGATTAAAGACGCACCAGCGTACATGAAAAGTGACGCTGCAAAGGCAGCGCGGGATGTTGCGTCTAATTCAATTGACGATCAAACCATTGATGATGTAGCACACGGGCTTGAATATATGTATGCACTCACACTGCCAATAGGCAATATTGATAAGTACAGAAAATTAGAAGATGACATTCGTGAAACATTAAGAAAAAGTTCACAAGCGCTCGAGAGAGCAAAGAACTTGTATGAGGCGATGGATAAGAATGATTACATGAAAACATTGCACCAGCTCAAATCATTCATGTTTGGCTTAAGGGATGTATTTAATGCGGTTGGACGCTTGACTGAAAAGTTACCGGAACGCACCGGTGTTTCGGAAGAACAAAAGGACACGATTGTTGGCAAGTTACACTTTCATCATCCTGAAGCAACATTTTATGTATTTCCTTACATTGCCAAAGAATGGGATGATTTAAATTTACACGAATGGGCGAATGATGTTGCTACGAAAGCGAAAAAGTTAGTGCGATGATGCTTGTCTTACTTCTAAGACGTACGAACAAGAGCGTCTTGAATTTTCATCAGGCGCGTAGTTGCAGATGTCCTTTCCTAAATGTTGTGAAAGCTGAACATAGCAGTCTGTGTTAGAGCCGCATGCATAATGCTGATAAGTTGTTGCCATAAGCTGTTGAGCGCACTCTCTGCGTTGAGTGTAATTTAGGAAGTCACACGAGCGCAGCAAAATGCTTCGCATCATAAAATGTTCGACAATGCGCATTCTGATAATTTTATTTGCTATTGTTTCGTCCAAGAAAGCTTCTTTATACGTTTCAATCATATGGTTGGTGGTCATGTAAATATATTCAATCGCTTCATTTCTGATTTCATTAAGTTCTTTCTCTGTATAAAATTTTGATTCCAATAAAAATGATCCATTAATTATTTGAGCATGCCTTTCTGGTATTGACGATTCTGCTGGTAAAGACCTGGTCATCACCTCAAGCAGTTGCAATCTTGTTGTGATATTTGCCAAGTACTCTTCAATAGTTCGTGAACCGTCAATGAACTTCAAATCATTGACAGATTGCCATTCCTGTTTAACAATCTGAGTTACAGCATCAGCGTTTTGGCTAACAGTAAGAAGCTGAAGCTCTCTGGAAAGCTGTTCATGCTTTTGCTTTCGCAGAGTGCCATCAAAGTAAGCGAGGATTTTTTCAAATACGCTTTTAGGAGCTTGAGGTTTCTGCCATTCAAAAAGCTCACGGACGTATGAAGCATATTGTTTATCAACTACTTGAGCCACGGGCATAGCCAGAACTTCAGCATCATCAAAATAATGATAATCTCTTAAGAGTTCATTATTTGGGATGTCGATAGGGAAAAAAACGACTATGCTTTCATTTGTATAGAAAACACTACTATCAAATCTATAACCACTTGGGTAGGATTGAGCAACTGAAACAAACTGCTGAATGAAATTATCAATGTTTCCAGAGAAAGTTAAGTTTTGGCATGAAATCGGTTTGTTTTTGCAGTTGAAATAAAAAACAACATATTTGCTTGGCAGCTGTTCTTTAACCGCGAGATCATCAAAGAGATACCAGCTTCTTTCTTCTTCTGAATGCCCACCACCATAATAAGCCGGAAGTCTCCCGACTTTGTAGGATATGTAGGTTAAGTAATTGAGTTTGGATGTATTTACGATATGCTGTTGAAAGCTGCTCACAAGAACGCTATTACCCCATCCGTTCAGATCTTCTGCCCTACGCCGCAAATCGTTATAAGAATCATCAACCTCACTGATAACAGTTATCATTTTATAAACAAAAGACGAAACTGATATCAAGCAAAGAACCATGATAAAAACTATTAGCTTTCTCATCTCTTTTCGAATCGAAGAATTCTTTGTCTTTATTTAAAGCTGGTGGGTTTAAATATCTGTGAAGAATTACGCTGCACATGAAAAGAGGAGTAATGCCATTGCACGTTTTAGTTGTAATTTTAATTCTTCTCATTACTGGTCTTTCATTAGGGTATTTCATTGTACTCTTACGACAAGCCGCTGATAACACTGATGTGTCTTTTGCAGTTGGCCGATTGCCGCAGGACGTTCCGAGAGGAGTGCCTGTTGTAGCGCCTGATGAAGTTGATAAAGCGTTTGACAAGTTTGTGGCGCTGGGAGATTATACTGGACCGTGCCTAACAGAGTTCAAATGGTCAGAATTATCAGATTTCCAGATTGAAATGCAGATAGATGATGCAGGAACATTATTTTTATTGAGAAATAAAGATGGACAGCTTGTAAAGAACAGGTACGCAGCAGGCAAACAGATGTGTGTGGTTGGTGGACTAGTGGAAAGTACCACATTTTTGAGAACTGCATATTTTGATACGGCACCTATTGCTAAAGAAGCTAATTCTATCCTCAACAACATGGGACTTGTGGCAAAGCGTGACAATAATCGTTTTGTTGTCGCGCACAACTTCTACGTGAATTGGATTCATGAGATTACAGAAGGAAGTTATGGACTGGCTAATGTCAAGGATTACTATGTCAATGCACGTAAAGACAAAAAGAAAATATTGTCACCAGATTTTAGCGTGCCTGAGAAAATTGTTATCACAGGACAAAAGAAGATGACTGTGCAATGGACGGATGCAAAACAGCCGAATGGAGAATTAGGCAAAGAAGATGGGAATTGGTTGTATGTGGCAGATAAAGATAGGGTTTGCTTGTTTGGGACTTTCGGTGGCGGCAATACTTGTTATGCGGATTCAAAAGGTCTCGATAATGATTGTTTACTTTCCGAACAGGGCGATTTTTTTGAGGAACATAATCTCCCCTACTTAATTCGTAATAAGAAAGTTCCAACTTGTAGTTAAATTACCAAGCACCAACATACCATTTATCACTCACGTTTATCATGTCCGTTCTTAATGTTCCGGTTCGGGTGTTATGGGTTATCTTGACTCTGCTCGTTTTTCTGCCAAATTTTTCACTTGATGCCTTATTTTGGTCATATCTTAATGGTTCATTGAAAGCTGCTTGACCTGTATTCTCAATTACCCTAACAAATGTTCCGTACGAACCAAAATTTTTCTCAATGAATTCTAACTGTTTTGCACTATTAATCCAATCTTCAAACAAATTGTGCTTTACTTCTTTCATTTTTTTTTCTCTATCATCATTATTATACCCTTGCTCAAAAAACTCAGGTCGATATACACAAGCCAATGCCTTTTCCACATCTTTTTCCATGATGGCACGCTCAAAAGTGGCAAGTGCTATTACCGGTGTACTCAAATCCAGCTCAAGAGAACCTTTTAAGCCAGCATTATTGACGTGCTCTGCAAGCACAGTTCTTTCCAACCCAGAATTATTCACAGAAACGTTAGTTTGCTGCATATCCTTCCCGCATCCCGCAAGAGCAGCAACTATCGCAAGCCCATACAGAGGCTGATTGGGAACGTATCGCATAAGCACTTTAGGGTAAAACAAGTATATAAACTTTTCTTTTAATCATTGATAAGTAGTTAATTGTGTGTCTTTCGCGATTGGCATATTACCACAGGACGTTCCACGAGGAGTGGCGGTAACAGCACCTGATGAAGTTGATAAAGCGTTTGACAAGTTTGTGGCACTGGGAGATTATACTGGACCATGCCTAACAGAGTTCAAGTGGTCTGATTTATCGGATTTCCAGATTGAAATGCAGATAGATGATGCAGGAACTCTATTTTTATTGAGAAATAAAGATGGGCAGCTTGTAAAGAACAGGTATGCTGCGGGTAAAAAAATGTGTGTGGTTGCGGGCGAATTGAGAAGTACGGATGTCATTTTTGCAGGGAACTCAAACTCAAAAATTGCGACAATTGATTCGAAAGGTAAAGTGACTCAAGGTCAATATTTTGAAGGAATGAAAGAAGCTTTCAGTTATACGGACAAAAACGTTGTCTGGCCAGCGAAGCATTTTTGGGCAAACTGGATGGTAGACTTAGGAGAGGCAGGAGATGAATCAACACTCAAGTTTACATCATTTCGACCAATCAGAAAGAGAAATGTGAGAATTGCTGCGCCTGATTATGCGTTGGTGAGTAAGTTGCTTATTGGTAAAAACAAGAAAGAAATGGAAGTTTTTTATTTAAGTGAGCCTGATAAGAGTGTTTCTTTGAAAAAGAACGATGGTGGTTTGCTCTACGTTCCAGAATCAGGACGAGTTTGTTTGTTTGGGACTAATTATGCATTTCAAGCAAACGACGAGGGTATCAAAGATAATTATCTCAATAAAGAAAAAGAGGAATATATTTTTGGTCGTACTTTGCAGGAATGTCCTAAGGGTAGGTAATTTTCCACTGACCATTTATCAATTCAAGCTTTATATCGCAATCGGATTCTTCTATTGGCTCACCTTCAGCCGCTCTGCCTTTTATTCGTATTTCTGCAGTAACCTTATTTGCCTCTTTTTTAGTTATTTTGTAGTTTCCTATATCGGTAAATTTGTTTATCTCACGCTGAAAAGGGTCTTCTTGACCCCGTCCCTTTTTTTTATCAGTGGCACATAAATCATAAATCAAATCTACATTTCTCAGTTCAAGAGCTTTTTTATATCTATCCAAAGTTTTTTCCGGCGTACTCAAATCCAGCTCTGGAATGCGTTGAGAATTTTTGGTATTAGCACTAGTGACCTGCTCCGCAAGTACCGTTCTTTCCAACCCAGAATTATTCACAGAAACGTTAGTTTGCTGCATATCCTTCCCGCACCCAACAAAAGCAGCAACTATCGCAAGCCCATACAGAGGCTGACTGGGAACGTATCGCATAAGCACTTTAGGGTAAAACAAGTATATAAACTTTTCTTTTAATCATTGGTAAGTAGTTAAAATATCTATTTTATATGAGAACGCACGTTTTTTTAAGGAGCGTTCATTAGTGTTATACGGATGCAAACTCAACCCGAACAAGAAGTAGCACTCATTATTCTTCATGCCGTTGATACGGTACAGTACGGAAAGCATAAGCTTGCTTGTTTCCTGAAAGGCTCGCGCTCGAAAGAAATTATACCGACACGGCAGGAAAACGTTTTTGGCGGCTTGCTTTGGCACACCATCTCTACGATTGAAGGTTTTATCGAACAGCTTGAAACTATTGGGTTAATCAAAAAAAGAGACATACCAGCACGACCATATCCATTTCCTGTGTACGTTTTGACTGATGCTGGAAGAAAAGTGATTGAGAAAAAGATGCAGATACCTCTTCAGGTCATAAAAAGAGAGAAGCCGATTACTGTTGGAGGAACTGAAAAACAAACGCTTGAATTATTTAAAAAAGGAAGTTCTGCGAGCGATATCGCAAAAATACGAGGTTTGGTCGAGTCAACGATTTACACACATTTTTACCGGCTGATTGTAAACGGTCATCTGTCAAGCTCTGACGTAATTTCAGAAGATATGCGAAGTAAAATAGAAGAAGTATGCTCACAGTTTGATGAACGGCCATCCTTAACAAAAATGAAAGAAAAACTTCCGCAGGACATAACGTATGAACAGATACGCTGTGTTGCGGCTGAGTTTTATGGAGGTGAAAGGTGATTGCGTGCAGTTATCAAAAATCGAGAAATCGAGCTAACTTTTATATATAATCCCTTGCATTTAAACGCAAGCACAAAAATGACAAAAAACGAAACCAATCTTGGCTTTGAACAGAAGCTTTGGCAAGCAGCAGATAAAATGCGAAACAATATGGACGCTGCAGAGTATAAGCATGTTGTTCTTGGCATAATTTTCTTAAAATACATTTCAGACGCTTTTTTAGAAGTTTATGACCAATTGAAGAGAAGCCAAGACAAGCTTTCTGACCCCGAAGATATTGATGAGTACAAATCAAAAAACATTTTTTGGGTTCCACCTGAAGCGAGATGGGACTATCTGCAAAAAAATGCAAAACAACCAACAATCGGCAATCTAATAGACGATGCAATGGATTCCATTGAAAGGGACAATCCAACACTAAAAGGTGTTCTTCCTAAAAATTATGCTCGTCCCGCATTAGACAAGCAAAGATTAGGAGAATTGATTGATTTAATCGGCACAATCGGTTTAGGAGATAAAGAGAACAGAAGCAAAGACATTCTTGGCAGAGTGTACGAATACTTTTTAGGACAATTTGCAGATGCAGAAGGAAAAAAAGGCGGACAGTTTTACACTCCGCGTTCCATTGTTCAGTTGCTCGTTTCTATGCTCGAACCATACAAAGGTAGAGTTTTTGACCCATGTTGTGGCTCGGGAGGAATGTTTGTGCAATCCGAGAAGTTTGTTCAGGCACATGGCGGTAAGATTGGCGATATTTCAATTTATGGACAGGAAAGCAACCAGACAACATGGCGACTGGCAAAGATGAATCTTGCGATTAGAGGAATTGACGCAAATATTCAATGGAACAATGAAGGAAGCTTTTTGAATAATGCTCACAAAGACTTGAAAGCAGATTTTATTTTGGCTAATCCTCCATTCAATGATTCTGATTGGAAGGGAGAAATGCTCCGCGATGATGCCCGCTGGAAGTTTGGAGTTCCGCCTGCTGGAAATGCAAACTTTGCGTGGGTACAGCACTTCTTTTATCATTTGTCGCCTCTTGGGATTACAGGCTTTGTTTTAGCGAACGGTTCTATGTCGTCAAATACTTCTGGAGAAGGTGAAATACGAAAGAAAATGATTGAAGCAGATGTTATTGACTGCATGGTGGCTTTGCCTTCGCAGCTATTTTACAATACAATGATACCTGCGTGTCTTTGGTTTGTTGCTCGTGACAAGAAAAACCACAAATTCAGGGACAGAAGAGGACAGGTTTTGTTTATTGATGCAAGAAAGCTTGGAGTAATGATTGATAGAAGACATAGAGAATTAACTGAAGAAGAAGTAAAGAAAATTTCTGACACTTACCACGCGTGGAGAGGAGAAGGTGGAAAGTACGCTGATGTGTTGGGTTTCTGTAAGTCTGTTAAGATTGATGAAATACGAAAACACGAGCACATTTTAACGCCAGGCAGATATGTTGGCGCAGAAGAAGAGAAAGACGACCCAGAGTTATTTGAAGAGAAGATGAAACGATTGACTGCTGAATTGTCTGAACAGATGGAAGAAGGGCGAAAACTGGATGAAGAGATAAAGAAGAACTTAGGGAGTATTGGATTTAAGGTGTGGAATGGAATACAATAAAGATTACCTTAGCAAGAAATTCATCACACCTATTTTCTTTGATAAAGATGGAAAATTAATCATTAAAGAAGTACAAACTTATTTTGAAAATAATAATCTTTCGATGAATAAAATTAATTCAGATTTTCAAAAATTATCTGACTCTAGAAACGAGACGTTTTGGAAAGAAATTATCAAAATAGCAAATGCTTGTTTTAACACGGATATTAAGATAAATCAATACGATTTTAAAAAAGACGAAGATTTCAGAAAATTAATTAACGAAATATTAAAAAGTAAGTTTGACCATATTTTTCAGTGTGACGAATCAAAAAAGATAAAGAATCAGGGCATTTTAAACAAATTTCTAACAGAACTAATTCAAGATAAAGAAGTAATTAACATAGAATCGAGCGATAATATCAAGCGATTGATTGTCCCGCTAAAAAGCGAGTATAGTATTAATGCATTGCCAAATGAACCAAAAACTCTCAGTGCATATCCTAATATCTTAATAAAAATAGAAAAAGACAGAATATCTTTTAATAGTTCAAGCAGAAGAAAAATCAATGGATTCATTAATAAAATAGAATCTAAAAAAGAAAAATATAATGAAACAATTTTGTGTGATTTTGAAGAGGATAAATTTGAGAATTTGACAATAGATGTATCTAATTTATTTACAAATCTAAGAGAAGAAGGTTTTTTTATCAAAAACATTAAATTTCAAAGTCCGTTATTCTATTTTAATGCAGGTTCTAAAGAGGTACTCGATTACGAAAGATTAATTGATTCACATTTTTACCTTAACTCTTTGCTGGACTTCATTAATATAAAACAAGTAAAATGTGTATTCAATAAGAACATAGATGGAAAAAATAAAGATTTTTTGATAACTGTAAGATTAGTAATCCAAGAGCTTACTGATGACGCAGGTATCTTGAAATTTAATATCATAATAACAAAAGACAAGTTCTTGACAACATCCATTGAAGAGGAAATAGAAAATAAATTAGCAATATTAGGGATTAAACAAGATTGTGCATATGAATTGCCTATAGAGCACTATCTGAACAAATTAATTGATAACTCTGTAAATCTTGACAAGGTCTATGCCAAAATATCTAAAATTGATAAGGGGAATACTTTACTAAAAGAGTTAATATCTAAAAAAATAATAACTACCATTGGATCAATTAAATTAGATGATGAAAAGCTTAAAAAATACATATCAGATTCTTTAAAGAATGTAGTTGATGTACATATAAATTCCAAACCAGATAAGTTTGTCATTACTCAAGTTGATTTAGATGCTAAAAAAAGGATAAACCTAAAAATAAAAATTTATAATGACACAACCCAAACAAACGAATATTATCAAGCAATAATTTCCGACGATGTAAGAGGATATGAACACATATTAAAAATAATTCTTCAGAATTTTGACTACGCTTACATTTTAAAAAATCTTATACAAAAGAATGCTGATAAAGTCTTAGATTATGTATACAGAAAAACATCTTCATATTTATTATACGAATACGAGCTTCAATTAGGAAAAGAAGCGAGGTCTGCGCATATATGGTTAGATACATATGTCTCAAAAATTACTGAACTTGAAAAAATCAAAAAACCATCTGAATTAGGAAATACTATTGAAAGAAAGATAAATATAATTCTTAAATATATTTACCGTAATTATTTTGCAATAGGTGGTCCTAGAAAACCTGACGGATATTTATACAAAGATAAAACAAATTGCCTATTGTTAGATTCAAAACAGCATAAAAATATTCATATTGGGGATATAGACAAAATTGCAAGATATTTAATAAGTTACTGCAAAAAAGAGCAATTACCCCACGCAAACACAGGAGTATTGATTATTTGTAGAGAAAAATTAGACAAAACCTTAAATAAATCTGCAATAGATGAATGGAAAAAATCTCAAGAATTCAAGGATAAATTCAAAATAACATTTATTTCGTTAGAATTTATATTGAAGATCTATGAATTATTCAATAAACCTTTGGTGAAATGTAATCCTGTTCTAATAAAAAAGATATACGACGCCACATATGAGTCCATTTCAGCATCAACAGACTTCACCACAAAAGCTCAACTAAGCAAATCTGAAGACAAAATACTAGACGGAATCCAAAAAGAAATTCAAAGAGAAACATATATCCCAAAAGATAGACAAGAACTATAAAATAGGAGAAAAATATGGACTATAATCAACTCATTAGAAATTGGCACACCAAAGCATCTGAAGAAGATTACTTTTCAAAATTTGTATTTGAATACTTAGCATTCATTGCACATTTGAAAACACAGCTATTTGATAGTTCTGATTTGGATAGACAAGCAATCCAGAAACTTAAACAAGATATAACATTGAAAAATAGCTATCTCGCGAGAATAGAATCCAACAAGGGATTGAAACGAAACTGGCAACACATCAAAGAAAAATTAGACGAAGTAAGATTGGGAAATGCTTCAAGAGATCTTAATGCTGTTGAAGAGATAAAATGGTGGAATTGTTCACACGATGAATTACATCAGCAAACAACTGAAGAAAAAGCCAAACTTAAAGGAGTTATTCATTCACTTGAAGATTGGGAGAACATGATTGAGTTCTGGCACAGTGTAAGAAACAATCTCTTCCATGGCGCAAAGAATCTCGAGAATGAAAGAGACCAATTCGCAGTCAAGTATGGATATCTGACTCTAAGAGAATTAATGGAGATAATATTGCATGAAAACTAATACTCAATTCAAGGAAACTGAAATTGGAATGATTCCCAACGATTGGGAAATTGTTAAGTTTAGTGATGTTGCTGAATTAAAACACGGTTATCAGTTCAGAAGTTATGATTTTACAAAAGAAGGGATTAAAGTATTTAAAATAACTCAAATAAGAAATAATGGCGCAATAGATATATCTTCTTGCGATTTCATTGATGGAAACAGACTTAAAGAATTTGAACAAGTCGTAATAAAAAAAAGAGATATATTGATGGCATTAACTGGCGCAACTATAGGCAAAATTGCAAGATTTAGAGATATAAAAGAACCAATCCTTCAAAATTATCGTGTTGGAAATTTCTTTCCCATAAATGAACTATATTTATCTAAAGATTATTTATATCAATATTTAAGTTCTACTTTCTTTTTTAATCAAATATTAGCTAGACAAACACAATCTGCACAACAAAATATTGGTAAAGAAGAAATAAATAATATGCTCATAATTCTTCCCAGCATAAATGAACAACAATCAATCGCCAAAATCCTCTCCGACCTCGACTCAAAAATCGAACGCAACCACCAAATGAACAAAACTTTAGAAGAAATAGGTCAAGCGATATTCAAACATTGGTTCATTGACTTTGAATTTCCAAACGAAAAAGGCAAACCATACAAAAGCTCAGGCGGTGAGATGGTTGAGAGTGAATTGGGAGAGATACCGAAAGGGTGGAGGGTTGGAAAGTTGGGCGAAATTGGAACTTTCAAGAATGGGATTAATTATCTAAGAAATGAACAAGGAGATACAGAGTTTTTTATCGCAAATGTACGGGATATTGCTAACAATAAACTTCTCCTAAAAGAAGGTCTGGATAAAATAAAAATTGTTTTTAAAAAAGCAAGGGAATATTTGTTAAATCAGAAAGATATTTTGATTGCAAGAAGCGCAAGCCCTGGAGATGTTTCTTTAGTTCTTGGGGATTTGCAAAATGTGATTTACTCAGGGTTTAGTATTCGTTACAGGCTGAATAATCCTAAAAATTATCTGTACTTGTTTTTAATTTTACAGGAATTAAGAGATAGCCTCTCAAATTACTCTATCGGAACGACATTACAAAGTGTTAATCAGGAGACTTTAAAAAATATGATGTTCTGTGTGCCTGCAGATGCCGTCTTAGAAAAGTTTAATATAATTATTGAACAGATTTTAGAAAGAACATATGGCAATATGATACAAAATAGTAGTCTTTCGCAAATCCGTGACTCCCTTTTACCAAAATTAATGTCTGGAAAGATAAGAGTTCCTGTTGAGGTCAGATCATGAGCAGTCAAATCCCTATAAGAGATTGGAAAATATTATGTTCTAAGAGCGGCGGAAGATGCGCTATTTCCACCTGTCATAAAGAATTAGTGGTCAACAAGACAGAAAAAGACAAAAATTCTCTAATTGGAGTTGGAGCTCATATTAAGGGAGAAAAACCTGACTCTGCCAGATATGAGGATGGAATGACAGATAAAGAAAGAAACTGTTATGATAACCTTATATTCGTATGTGGTAATTGTCATAAAGTTATAGATGACCAACCCAATACGTATACGGTTGAGAAACTACATGAAATCAAAATGACTCATGAAAAGTGGATAATAGAATCAACGGAGAAAGAGGTTATAAACGTGACATTCTCGGAGCTGAGGGTCGTCACTAAATATTTGATTTCTGGCCAATTTACTCCGAGTGATTCATATACGATAATACCTCCTAAGGAAAAAATAAGAAAGAATAACTTATCTTCAACTACAGAACAATTGATTACTATGGGACTCACTCAAGTAAGGCAAGTGGCGCATTTCATAGATAATTCCCCAGATGTAGAATTTGGTGAACGCCTTAAACAAGGGTTTGTTTCTGAATACGAGAAAATTCTAAATGGAGATAAACTGAAAGGAGATGATCTTTTCAATGCCTTGCTAGATTTTGCCTCAGGCAATAACAATGATTTTAAAAATAGAGCAGCTGCATTATCTATACTTGTCTACCTATTCGAAAAATGCGAGGTTTTTGAGAAATGATCTTGCCTTCAAAACATATCAAATTGTCGAATTCACTTCTTAATACAGGTGCAGTGCTCCTAAATAATATTGATGGAAAATATACTGTCACATTGCTATGGGACAAGGCTAGGCTTTATCCAGAAATTAGGACATTCGAAAGATTTACACTTGGCCTTGATATGTTATACCTGTTAGGCTTAATTGAGTTCCGGGAAGGACTTATTGTGAGGGTGGCAGAATGATATATTCAATTAAAGCTGACCAGCCATCATTTAAGGAAATACACTTTAAACCAGGTTTCAATGTTATTTTAGCTGAAAGAACAAAGGAATCAACAAAAAAAGATTCAAGAAATGGTTTGGGCAAGTCTACACTAATCGAGATTATTCATTTCTGTCTTGGAGGTAATAAAAGTGAAACTCTGAACAAAACTCAAGTAGATGATTGGACATTTACAATAGAGCTAGATTTAGCTGGTAAAAGATATTCGATTAGCAGAAACACCACTGATACAAATAAGATTTTTATTGAAGGCGATTGCTCTCAATGGTCTGTCCTGCCTACTACAGATAAGAAAACTGGAAAACAAATGATTTCTAGGAATGATTGGACAAGCGGTTTGGGAACATTAATGTTTGATATTCAACCAATGTATGATGAATACAAATATCATCCAACATTTAGAAGCTTAATATCTTACTTTGTCAGAAAGAATGGACAGAGCGGCGCATTCTTGAATCCATTCCAGCAATATAAAAACCAATTGGAGTGGGATATACAAGTAAATAACTCGTACCTTCTAGGTCTCGGTTGGGAATACGCTTCAAAATGGCAAGTGCTAAAAGATAGAGTAAAGATTCTCGCCCAGATAAAGCAAGAGGCAACGACAGGGATCATATCCAATCTCCTGGGAAATATTGGTGAACTTGAGGCACTTAAGATTAGATTGGAATCACAAACTAGACATGAAAAAGAAAATCTCGATAGTTTCAAAGTACACCCGCAGTACCGTCAAATTGAAGACGATGCCAATAGAATCACGAAAGCAATACATGAAACTGTAAATCAAAATATTGATGATAAGAGACTTCTCGAACATTACGAATCAAGTCTTAAAGAAGAAATTGATGCTAAACCTGAACAAGTAACAAAAGTGTATCAAGAAGCAGGTGTTGTGTTCTCAGACAAAATCTCAAAGAAAATAGATGAAGTAATGGATTTTCACAAAAAAATTGTTGTAAACAGAAAAGAGTTTTTGAGTTCGGAAATAGAAAGAATAAAGCAAAATATTGCAAGACGAGAACAGGAAGTGCAGAATTTTACCTCAAAGCGGGCTGAATTAATGCAAACACTTAGAACACATGGAGCTTTGCAAGAATACAGTCAGTTACAAACAAATCACCAGACGACCGTAGCACAACTTAAAGATATAAGTTTGAGACTTGAGAACCTTAAAAAATTCGAACAAGGTAAGAGTGCTATAACTGTTGAGCAAGAACTACTTCAACAGCAGGCTAGCAACGATCTTAATGAACGTCGTATACAAAAAGAAGCTGCAATACTTACATTTAATTCGTTTTCACAAGCTCTCTACGAAGCCCCAGGCACACTCTCTATTAACGTAACGAAGACAGGATATAAGTTTAATGTTGATATTCAGAGATCTGGCAGTCATGGTATTGGAAACATGAAAATCTTTTGTTATGATCTAATGCTTGCTAAACTCTGGGCAAAGAAGACAAAGACACCCATCTTACTCATCCATGACAGTATTATTTTTGCAGATGTAGATGAAAGACAAAAAGCACTGGCTTTACAAACTGCAGAAAAAGAATCAAATAAAGAAGGTTTTCAGTATATCTGTACCATGAATTCAGATGGAGTTCCAAGAAATGATTTTGACAAAGAATTTGAGTTTGATAAATTTGTAGTAAAGGTACTTACTGATACCGAAGAAAATGGTGGTCTACTTGGAGTAAGGTTTTAGACAATGAAAAAACTCATAACTGAATCAGAAGTTGAAGAAGCAGCATTAGACATACTCAAAGAGTTAGGCTGGACTATAGCTCACGGTCCAGACATTTCTGAAGGCGGAGTTAATGAAGAAAGAAAGTACAACGAAGTTGTTTTAGTGCAGAGACTAAGAAGCGCATTGGAAAACATCAACAAAAGCATCCCTAAAGAAGCCATCGAAGAAGCAATAAAGAAAGTTGTCAGAACAGACAGCCAGAACCAAGTCATCAATAACCAAAACTTTCATAGAATGGTTGTTAATGGAATCGATGTTGAATACAAAAAGAAAAACGGAGAAATAAAGAACGATAAAGTCTGGCTTTTTGATGACAACAACATAAAAAATAATGAGTTTTTGGCAGTAAACCAATTTACCATCATTGAAGAAAGAAACAACAGAAGACCAGATATTATCCTATTCGTGAATGGCTTGCCGATTGTATTAATAGAGCTGAAAAATCCTGCTGATGAAAATGCAACGATATGGTCAGCGTTTAATCAGTTTGAAACATACAAACAACAAATCTCGTCAGTTTTCAGGTTTAACGAAATTCTTGTGATAAGCGACGGATTAGAAGCAAGAGCGGGAACATTAACATCGAACAAAGAAAGATTTACTCCATGGAAAACGATTGACGGGAAAAAGATGCCAAAAACTGCTCCTCAATTAGAAGTTTTACTGAACGGAATGTTAAACAAAGAGGTAGTAATGGATTTAATCAGACATTTCATCGTTTTTGAAACAGACAAAGATAAGAGAGATGGACAGACAAAAATAAACAAAAAAATCGCTGCGTACCACCAATATCATGCAGTAAATAAAGCGGTGCAATCAACAATAAAAGCAACAAAAACCGACAGAAGAGCAGGAGTTGTATGGCATACGCAAGGCTCAGGAAAAAGCCTCATTATGGTATTCTATGCGGGAAAATTGGTTGTACAGCCGGAACTGGAAAACCCAACAATCATTCTGTTAACAGACAGAAACGACTTAGACGACCAATTATTCGGAACTTTTAGCAGCTGCAATGATTTGTTAAGGCAGGAGCCAAAGCAAGCAGCATCAAGAGACAAAATAAAAGAGTTACTCAAAGTTTCTTCGGGCGGAATAATATTTACCACAATACAAAAATTCCTGCCTGATGAACCAGGAAAAAAATATCCACTTCTTTCGAATAGAAAAAATATCATTGTTGTTGCTGATGAAGCTCACAGGAGCCAATATGATTTTATTGATGGCTTTGCAAAGCATATGAGAGATGCACTGCCGAATGCCTCATTTATTGGATTTACTGGAACGCCTATAGAAAAAGCAGATAGGAGCACTCCTGCAGTTTTCGGAAAGACTGTAGATATTTATGATGTTGAGCAGGCGGTGGAAGATGAAGTAACTGTAAGAATTTTTTACGAAAGTAGATTAGCTAAACTCGAATTAAAGCCAGAAGAAAGACCACATATAGACAAAGATTTTGAAGAGGTTACAGAAAGAGAAGAAGCAGAACATAGAGAAAAGCTCAAAAGCCGATGGTCACGACTTGAAAAAGTTGTCGGAAGCCCGAGCAGAATAAAAAGAGTTGCGAAAGACATAGTTGAGCATTGGGAACAAAGGTTAAGTGTTCTTGAAGGCAAAGCAATGATTGTCTGCATGAGCAGGAGAATTTGCGTTGATTTGCACAATGAAATTGTAAAGCTAAAGCCACAATGGTACAATAAAGATGACGATAAAGGAGTTCTAAAAGTTATAATGACAGGCTCTGCTACTGACCCAGTTGACTGGCAGCAGCATATACGAACAAAAGAGAGGAGAAAAGCTATCAGCAAAAGAATGAAAGACGCTGCAGACAACATGAAAATAGCCATTGTTAGGGATATGTGGCTTACTGGGTTTGACGCTCCGCCTTTGCACACAATGTATTTTGATAAGCCGATGTGCGGGCATAGCCTAATGCAGGCGATTGCAAGAGTAAACAGGGTTTTCAAAGACAAGCCAGGCGGACTAATTGTTGATTATTTAGGGATTGCATACGAATTGAAGAAAGCATTGTCAGAATATACAGAGGGTGACAAAAGAGAGACAGGAATACCTCAAGAAGAGGCAGTGGCTCTAATGTTAGAAAAATATGAAGTAGTTTGTGGATTATTCCATAAATTCAATTACAAAAAATTCTTTACGGCAAAAACCAAAGATAAAATGAAAGTTATTGCCGAATCGATGGAACATATTTTGAAGCAGAATGATGGCAAAGAGAGATGTTTAAAATATGTCAGCGAACTATCAAAGGCATTTGCTCTTGCTGTTCCTCACGATGAAGCAATCAAAATAAGAGATGATGTTGGTTTTTTCCAAGCAGTGAGGTCAGCAATTGCCAAAAACACACAAACGAAAGTATCCGACAAAGAGGAATTAGAGTCTGCAATAAAACAAATTATTTCAAAAGCAATTGTGTCAGATAGAGTAATAGATGTTTTTGCCGCCGCAGGTTTGAAGAAGCCAGACATATCAATATTATCTGAGGAATTTTTGGAAGAAGTGAAGGATATGCCACAGAAAAATCTTGCTTTTGAAATGCTCAGGAAACTTCTTAATGACGAGATAAAAATCAGGCAGAAAAAGAATCTTGTTCAAGCAAAATCTTTCGCAGAAATGTTAGAAAAAGCAATTAAAGCCTACACCAACAAAAGCATAGAAACAGCAGAAGTGATTGAGCATCTAATTGAACTCGCCAAGAAGATGCGAGACGAACACAAAAGAAGTGAAAAGATGGGCTTAACTGAGGATGAAGTTGCTTTTTACGATGCTCTTGTTGACCATGCTGGAGTAAAAGAAGTGATGGGTGATGAGACATTAATGATTATTGCCAGAGAACTCGTAGAGAGTATTCGCAAGAGTGTGACGATAGACTGGACACAGCGAGAGAATGTTCAGGCACAAATCAGGCTTAAAATAAAGAAGATTTTAAGAAAGTACGGATATCCACCTGATAAGCAACAGAAAGCGACGGACACGGTTTTGGAACAAGCGAAGTTATTATGTAAAGACGTAGCGGAGAACAGCCTTTAAGGAGAAATCACATGCCCACCCACAAATTCAGCCCATCAAGTTTAAGTTTATTGAAAGACTGCCCGCGCTGCTTCTGGCTCTATTTCAACAAGAACATCAAGCACCCAACAACCGCGTTCCCATCACTACCCAGCGGCATGGACAAAGTACTGAAAGAACATTTTGATAGATGCATGAAAAAAAGAGAATTACCGCCGGAATTAACACAATTAAATGGAGAAGTAAAATTATTTGACAACGAAGAACTGCTCAAAGTCTGGAGAAGCAACTTCAAAGGCATTCAGTGGACAGATAAAAGCGGCAATCACATTCACGGAGCAATCGATAACCTTCTGCAAAAAGGAAAGAAATTAATAGTTTTGGACTACAAAACAAGAGGCTTTCCATTAAAAGAAGATACACACGAGCATTATAAAGACCAGATGGACATCTATAACTTCTTGTTACGAAAGAATGGCTACGATACGGAAGATTATACCTATCTGTTGTTTTATCATCCTCATCGTGTTGAAGAAAATGGTCATGTCTGTTTTAACACTGATTTGGTAAAGATTAAAGTAAACATAACAAACGCAGAGAACATCCTTAAGAAAGCGGTTGAAGTGTTAGAAGGCGATATGCCCCATTCAAGCAAAGAGTGTGGTTTTTGCGAGTGGAAAAGCAAACTCAATGGCTAGACTAAAGACACAATTGGAAGCAGCAGGCGCCGAATATTTAGTATTAGGACACTTGCTGCGACGCAAGATTCAATCATTTATATGCTCGCAGAATTTTGAGGATTATGATATTGTTGCTACAAATCCAGAAAAAAACAAGAGTCTCAAAATTCAGGTGAAAAGTAGGTTTAGGGTGTCAGCTACCGGGTTTCCTATTAAAAAATTTGGGTCGGATATAGTTATATTCGTACGATTAAACTGTGGTCGTGTAAAAAAAAAACAGCCAACATACACGTATGAAAAAGAACCTGAATTTTATATTTTCCCGACTGAATTATGTTTGAAAGTGCAAAACGATTCACTCAAAAATAAATGGGGTAAAATAAGCATAAAACGTATTCAAGATTACGAGAAATATTATAATAATTGGGATGTAATTAAAAATAGGTTAGAACTTTAGTTCACAATCGGAAGTTGTTGATGTGACCTTGGAAACTGAAAAGAAAAATAATCAAAAACAAACCCAATCACCTCCTTCGCCGCCTCACTCACCGCAGCCAAGTTACCCATAATCTTCTTGTAGTCAGTGTCATACAGCGCAAGATAGTTGAAGCTTTTCGCACTTAAAACTTTGTAACGTCTAAACAATTTTTCAAATCAGCATTTTACTCCGAGCTTAAATTGTAATGTCAAATGTAACATCTAAATCACTGATTTTAAGCTCGAAATTTTATTTTGTAATGTCTAATCTACCAACAATAATAGAATTGTTCAAGCCGCTGAAATGCGACCTTACAAATTCTATTACCTGTGACCTGCAAATAATTGGTAATCGATGTCTTGTGTAACTGTTTTTGAGCACTGCTTGTTGCAGAAAAATATAACACCGCTTCTCATACTGTTCTCGTCGCTCTGCAAACTTCTTGTTGTGATATCGTCGTTTGTTCAAGTACATCGCATCAATGCCCGTCTCAACCTCAATAGCAATCTCTTCACCTACTTTGTTTGTAAAAACAATGTCCGGCTTCTCCGCTCTGTATTTTTTGGCGTCCTTCGTGTGTTTCCTAATCTCTTTGTAAATCAGGTCAACGTAAAATGTGTGCGCTGCACCCTCAGGCAACCTTCTTTTCACAAAGTATTCTCTCTGTCTGCTTTGTGTCAAATCATGAAAGCTGCCAATGACATAATCATTATTTGTCAGGAAATTTCGTTCTTCAATTGGTTTGTCATAGGCATCATGAACGTCCTGCTCGATGTCTAAATCAATAGTATGATCATCAACATCTTCGTCTTGCCCTTCTCTTGATTCAGATTCTTTAATCATTTCATCTGGATTGGTTGTAATAATCTTGTGTTCTTCCGGTGCTGCAATCACTTCTAATTCCTGATGCTCATTTTCAAGTATCAAAATGCCGTGCCCTTTTTCCGCAGTCAATAAATACTCTTTTTCAGCTTTGCTCAGATTGAATGTTTTTGCAACTGCTGATATCACTGCTGGCTTTTGTCGCAACAAAAATGTATACGAAGTGTTCGCGAGTACGGCATTCCCTGCGCGCGATGAAACCAAATCAGCTGCATCCTGTGTAATCATCAAGAGCCCAAGATTATATTTTCTGCATGTCTTCACAATTTCAAAGATATATGAGCTCTCTTCAGCTGTTTGCAACATTGCCCAAGCTTCATCTATAACCAGTAGTTTTCGATGTAACGACTTCTTCATCCGCATATACACATAATCCAACACTAAATACATGATAACGGGCTTCACTTGCTTTGGCATTGCGCCAATATTAAAGCACACAAACTTGTTATTGAACTGAATATTTGTCTGCCTGTTAAGAAAAGAAAACACTCCTTTGTCTGTGTACATTTGTATTCTGTTCAGTAATGCACGATATGTTACTTTTTCCTGTGATACTGCTTTCCGTGAAAGCTCCTTGAGGACAGCAAACAAATCCTGCATGCATGGCGTTTTCTTGTTTGACCAGTTATTCTTATGAATGCCTTTCCGTGCATATGTCTCATCAATCGCTTTGTCCAAAATGGCTTTTTGTACCTCTGTGAGGTCACCTATCATAATTTTGAATAAATCCATTAAGCTCAGACGTTTCTCAATATATTCGTGCCCCATCAAGTCGAGCGGATTAATAATTGTTTGAGAGCTCTTGGAGATAGTTATCGTCTGACCCTTGTATCGCTCTGTAATTCCCAAATACTCGCCCTGTGGGTCAATTATGAGGACGTCACAGCCGTTCAGGAACTGTCGCGAGATGAGCAGCTTTGTAAAGTAGCTTTTCCCAGCACCAGACGTAGCTAAAATGATGCCATTCGCATTAGTGAGCTTAAAAATATCTTTGATATAGGGGATTTTGTTTTTGTTTAAACCCAAAAGAATTCCCTCCGGCTCGATGTCGAGGAATGGGCTGGAAAACGGAAAGAAGGCACTGAGACCTTCTGTATGGATGTTTCTTTTGATCTGCAACGTATTTCGCGCAAGAGGAAGCATCGATTCGTACGACTGAATCATTTGAAATGTGGGTTTTACACTTTGGATCATCAATCCGTCTAAGTCTGCTTTTACTTTCTGTCTTAGCAACACAGCATTTTTCAGTGCTTTTTCTTGCAGTTCTTTTTCTGTGTGTCCTCCTGTTTGTTCTTCAATTCTTTCTTTACTTCCCATGTTACATCATCCTCAGAACTTTTGCACATAATGTATAACGAAACATTGAACAGCTTTTGTTGTCCTTTCTGTAATTCTTCGAGCACTTTCAATGTTGATTTATACTTGATATCCAAGCTCGGATTAATGATTCCTTTCTGTGAATCAGCATACAAATCAGCCTGCTGTTTCTGCAATTCCCGATTCAACTGGATCATCGTATCTGTTATCGGAAACGGCTCAATATGCAGGCTGATGTCGTAATTATCTCCAGAAGAAATAATCCTGTCCAAGAATCCCATCTCCACAGAATGAGGATAGCCTGTCACGACAACCATCTGAACATATGTTTTATTGACATAGAAATAATCATGAAAAAAAGTAATCTGCTTTGGTGCAAGAAGAAAGTGTGTGTAATCTTCGACAATCTGATTTTCGTTCAATTCTTTCTTCTGCTTGTCTGAGATATACTCAAAAAACAGAGACAACAATGCGCGATTGCGCACCCTGTTCACTTTTAATCCTAAACTGCGCAGTTTATCTTCGCATGTCTTTGCCTGAATGTCAATATCGTCTTTCTCGGGTATAATAACGTGGAACTTTCTGTTTTTGATGTTGTTCTTTACAATCGATGCTTCGATGAATTGCTTGTATGATTGAAACAGCGCTGGATAATCTTTTGTTTTCTTTTCAAGATAATCAAAATGATCCTGCACGCTGATGGTTTTGCTGCTGATATGGATTTGAATCGGGAAGTCTAAGCTGTTCAGAAATTTTTGAAATCCTAAGATAATGCTTTGCTTATCTTCGTCCGTACGGATGCCGAAATTTAGCGGGATAACTTCGAGCACTGCAAGCTTTGAGACCGCAGTTTCAACAATCCCATCATCAATTTTCTTGATGTTGACAATCTCCTGCAATTTCTTGCTATTGACTTTTACTTCTTTATTGCACAGATATGATATGAGATAAACCAAACGTTTCCTTCCGTCAAAGAACATAAAAAATGCAGCAATCAGCACGAACGGAGCAGAAATGATACTTGCAATTTCCCAGCGCAATCCTAATCTAAAGAAAATAACAATCAAAAGCGGAATCACAGGTAGTGCATATGCTAACTGCTCGAATGTCAGTCCAAACACAATTTTTTCTTTATGTTGTAGCGGAGGAGGAATGTCGTAGCTCATGCTGCCATCATCCCAATGTATTTGATTGTTTTGCGAACATTGTCACGCACCGAAAGCTGGATAGCATGTCGGGTAGCAAACCGTATCGCAAGCACAAAAGTGTAATCAATAATCAAAAAACATGCAATGGCAAACAGAACGCTCAACTCTTTCAAGAGTGGAATATCGACCATAAGCGAGCATGTGATAATGATAAGAATATGTGCTGTGGTGATGAAGAGAAAGAGCATGATAACATGCAGCATAAATCGTCCATAGTATTTCAACGGTGGCAGAAAGTACATGAAGATGGCAATCGGGAGAAACACCACTGCAATGCTCACAAAAACATACCGAAGCAGGAGCAATATGATCGTTGCAAAAAGTACAATCGCATAGATGATAACTGTGCCGAGATACAAGTGTGCATTAAGTATTGCCGCAGGGCTAAACTGGAAAAAGTCATTCTCTATGAAGCCAAACAATGCTGTATTCAGTACGCTTGCTAATTCGAGGATGAGTCCATAAAAGTAAAATGAACCATTGATGAAGATTATCATGAGCACTGTATTTCTCAATAATTCTTTTGCATGAGCACGCTGTATCGCACTTGAGTTCGCAAACAACAGCACGTAGCCTGCATAAGAGAAAAAGAAAACATAGAACAGGCTGAGCATATACCGAATCACCGACCAGAAATAATGAAAGATACGAATAGAAACATCAGCAGTCAATAACGATTCAACGCCCGCAAGCAATGGTTGTATAGGAACGCTGATGACATCACTAAAAAAGTCGTACAGTTTCTCCGGAATGCACTCTGCCAAATCAAGTATGCCGCAGCTGTCATTTTCTTCATCACTGCGTGCGTGCGCTAAAGGAATGACAAGCAGTACGACAATCAAGAGACTAAGCCATTTCATGGTGTGAGGAACCTAATGAAGTATGGCGCTCCCCAGATAACAAGCAAACCAATAATCACACCGGCGATAACCTGCTTCCCTCGCTTGCGCTTCTCCATCTCAGATCCGAACATGACGATGAGCACACCCGCGTAAATCAGCATGACAACGGCTGCAAACGTTGCAAGATATTGTGCTGCGCGCAGTAGTTTCAATGCAGGAGAAAGAATTATCTCAAGCTGCTGTTTGTCGTCAGTGCTTAACTCTTGGTCGTATGAGATTGCTGCAAGTGCTACAGGAAGCAGCAACAACACTAAAAGAATAACCGCATATACTTTATTCATAGTTTCACCTCCCTTAATTTTTCCGCAACTGCCTGTGCCAGCAAAGGTGGCACTGCATTCCCGATTTGTTTCACCATGTCGTTGCGTGAACCTACAAATTCAAAACTGTCAGGAAAACTCTGCAATCGAGCATACTCTCTCGGCGTTAAGAAACGGTCATGATGTGGGTGAATACAGTTTGGATTTGTCGTTATAGTACGAGAGGGTTTATCAGCAAACAGTCGCAGCCGCCCACATTTGAATTTTTGACATAATAACTCGCCCTGTTTGAGCTTTTTTATCCTCAGGAGTGTTTCTGCCTGTGTGGGAAAGAATATGTGCCCATTGAGCCCGTTTTCTTTATTGGGCAAATCATTTAACGCTTCATGAACAGTTTTTCTCTGTGTTGTAGGCAAAGGAAATAAGTTAAGTTTTTGTGCAATGATAAAGAGCCGTTGCCTGTTTTGTGCAACTCCAAAGTCTGATGCAGTGAGCACTTTATAGCTTACGAAATATCCTAATGAAACAAAGTCACGCATGATTTTGCTGATAACAAACTCGTTATCCTCAGCTTTCATGCTTAACAAGCCACGCACGTTTTCCATTACAACTGTATGTGGCTCAACAAGTCTGACACATCGAAGAAAATGCTGGTATAGCTTGTTTCTCTCGTCTTTTGGATTTCTTTTTCCGCAGATGCTAAAACCTTGGCATGGAGGACCACCAACAATGATGTCAACTTTTCCGTTATATTTCAAGAGGATTTCATCGGATATTTTTGTGATGTCCATTCCTATGTGTGTGCTGCTCGGATGATTTTGCAGAAATGTTGCTATCGCTGGCTGCCACCATTCTATAAATCCGATAATGTCGTAACCTGCCAGCTGAAAACCATAACTTAATCCGCCACATCCCGCAAAGAGGTCTAATACTTTATTACCCATAGGCGTACACCTTTGGCGAGTATTTTTTCTTCTTGTCAAACACGATGATTGCGCTTGCGAATGGTGCACCTTGTTTGCTTTCGCTAAACTTCAGCCTGCCACGAATGAAGCGTATCTGTGCAGCGTGCGGAAAAATGTAATCGTGCCAGTACGATCGGTCGGGTGAAGCAGTGATAAGACACACAACCGTTGCTCCTTTTTCGCTTTCTTCCCACGCTTTCTTTATCCAATTACCAGTTTGTCCGCCATAGGGTGGATTCATGAACACAGAATTTTTCTTCCAATCACTCTGCAGTCCGTCTTCTTTTATTGTAAAATATCGCGCACACTTGTGATTCTCATTTGTTGCGCAAGGATCAAGAGTAAAGCGAAACTCTTTGTTAAGGCAGTCGAACAGCCACTGTGGCGTCGCCCATTCGTTACTCTTGCTTGGTAGGAGTGCTTGTGGTATTGCCATAGCCGTCTCTTCAAATTATTTCTTTGCCTGTTGCACAGAATAGCTTTTTTCCAAATCTTTAATGACAGATTCAATGTTTTTTTCATGAAAATCGAGATGTTCAGAGATGAGATGATTGATGCTTTGACATGCAGCATTTCCTTCTGCTTGCTGATTTTTTTCGTGGACATCAAAATCTTTAATGGCAGATTTGAGTCCACCAATTTTCTTGTGGCTATACTTTAACGTATCAATCATTTCTGAAACAGCTTTTTGGTGTCCATTAACGGTTTGAACCAGCTGTGCATATTCTGATTTGATTTTTTGATAGTCGTCTGATAGAGCACTGTATGATTTTTGTTGCATCATTCGATGTTCCTGTATCGTGCTTATCGCCTGCTGAACATTTATCTGTTCTTTTTGACGAAGAGCAGATAATTCATTCACGGCATACGTGGTCACCGCAGAAAGCGCAACAGCAGCAGTGAGCAAAGTAGCGTGGATGATGCGATATGGCATCGACGGCTGCGTTCTGTACGACAAATCAACACGTGAGTCATGCAGCCGAGTGACGACAGATAACGATGCATTTAGCTTTTTATCTGGGTCACTCAATGAATTTGCCTGCTCAACTGCAAGACGCGCATACTTCTCTTCGAGTTTTGCACACTCTTCGAGTTTCATGCTCACATCCTCGGTGCATTCAAATATGTTGTTCCGTTGTTCTTCAGCACGCTTTTGCGCTCTTTGATTTGCCTGAGCTTTGTGGCACTTTCTTTGCATTTCAGTGTTGCTTCAAGGCTTTTTTCAAGTGCAACATCTACTGTCGTTAAATCACCGCCCTGTGTTGCTCTCACGACATTCTGTGCGGTTGCCTGATATGCTCCTGCGTGTTCTTCCAGTACGGTTGTTTGCTGCTGCTCTGCATGACCATAGAGATGCTCACGCACTGCACTGGCTGCTTTCCTGAACATCTCGTCCAAGTGCAGCACAGTATCGACCTGTTCCGATGCACCCAACTTGTCAATGCCTCCAGTAATTTTTTCATACACTGCTTTTGCAAAATCCTCTACTGATTTGTATGGCATAATTTCGTTTTTCATTCTTTGTACCTCCCCCAAAACGGATTTTTCCTGAAAAAAACAAGAATTTTCTCTAAGCTTTCTGGATCAGTTTGGTACCGCTTCTCAAAGAATTTTTTGCAATGATAACACAAATCGTTTTGTGTGTCTCGACCGTCAACAAGACATTTGTTCATAGACTCGTTTAGAACAGAAGCGATTGAAATATTTTGTACGGCACTGTCAATATCGTTGTGTTGTACGGTGGTCAGGATAGCGCATCCGCTACTCTTAAATGATGAGAAGACCTTATAAAGCACTAAAACACTACCTGCTTTAGAAAGATGCTACGCATTTAATTTAGTAATAAATGCGTCGGCCGGGATTCGAACCCGGACACGCGCCTTGGAAGGGCGCAGTCATAGCCATTAGACCACCGACGCATGCATCACAAAAATTATAGTCGATTTATAAAAGTAATGCGAACCAATTGCCTATTATTATCGTGAACAGATACCCAACGAAAAAGCTCGGAACGAACGGAATGCCTGTTCTCATTATTACTTTTTTTATCTTTCCCTGTGCGTGAAGCTCACTCAGTTTTTGGATGTCCTGTTTTGTTACGCCGCAGTATTTCGTATCTACAATTATTGTCTTTCCCATCGTTGCTGGTTCAGAAAGCCAATCTCCCTCCGTCAGCTCTTTTGGCGAAATTGTTTTGATGAACGCAGTTTTTTCTATGGATTTGACAAGTACAATCGTAACGTACATCAATGGAATCAATAACAATGGAACCATTATTGAAAGTGCGTATGGAGATACATACACATAGAGTATCAGAGTTAATGCCAAAAGTATGAAAAATCCGGTCAAAACTTTTTTCTCGAGATTTTTGTACAGCTGTCTTTGTTTCTTCCATTCCTCTTTTACTTTTCTTCGTTCGCGGATTCCTAAATACAAAAGAACAACAATGGCAATCATTGCGCCCGTAGCAATCATGTTGATGAAGAAAATAAACATGGTTGGAATTTGGTTTAAAGTCAATGGCAATCCTATTGCTGCGCCGACTCCCATCAGCAGTTTTGTGTCTCCTCCACCCCATTGAGCACTTCGATATAAAATGTATCCAATGATAAAGAACGCTGCGAAGCCTGTCAGTCCGATTAATAACGGCTCAATGCTTTGTTTGATGATGGCATCGATGGTTCTTAATCCCAGTGCGCTTGCTATCAACGAGTAGCTTAGCCAATCAGGCACTTCACGCGTTTTGATATCAATGATTGAAGCAATGAATAATGAGAAAAGAACTACAATCGTTAGCATTGTTTCCATGGGTAGATAATCTTTGGTTGTTTTATATGGTTATTGATTTTGTCGTTCATGGTCGTTGGAGCAGAAGGAAGGCGATAAAATTAAACTTTTTTACGTGTTTTTTTTCTTCCTGAGGAACGGCAGTTACTGGGCGTCCATAAATTACGGTTTGTGTGAAAATCCTCTTATCTCGCATTGTTATACTTTATCTCAGTATATTTTATTAACCAGTTTCACTATCCATGAGTAGATGTCAAAACATGTTGCGATGGATCTCGAAGGCATCGGAAAATGGGCCGAGCAGCATAGTGTGCCATTACAGGAAGCCTATCAGTTAAGCTTTCATCATGTTTATGCTTTCATTGAACATCAGGCAATGCTCAATGTGTCGGCGCTAACGTTCTTTGTAACTTCTCCGGGCATGAAAAGCACGCCGCAAGGAGAGGTGGTGTTTGCCGAATTCGCACAGTTCTTAACCAGCCCAACGACCAAAGAATTATTCAACCATCATAAAATCAAAGTAACCGTGCTGGGCAAATGGCATGACTTGTCGCAAAACATTGTCGAAGCAGCTCGACGCGTCACCGAAGAAACGCGCGACAATACCAGTTTTTTTGTTAATTTCTGTCTGAGTTATGATGGACAGGACGAAATCGTTGACAGCTGCAAAAAAATTTCTCTGCTCGCCAAACTTGGTAAATTTGATGTCGAACTTATCACAAAAGAAGTTGTCAAAGAACATCTGGCGACGTCTTTTTTGCCTCCTCCAGATGTTGTCATCCGCAATGGTACTCAGTCTGTACTCAGCTCGCTGCTTCTGTGGGATACACCGGGCGCGCAGATTGTCTTTAGCGGAAAATGCTTTCCTGAATTGTCTGTGCCTGACTTTTTGCATCTTCTCAAATGATTGGATACGTATATAAATCAGTAAAACTCCTCTTTTTTTGGTGATACACATGCATTATATCTGTGAAGGTGACTGTGGTGGTGTCTCTAATAAAAAGAAAAACTGTGGCGCTGAAGATTGTACTTGTTTTGACGAGCCATTGAAAGCTTGTTCCTGTAGCGATGGAAAACATGGACGATGAGCAACTGAACTCACTCGACCAGCAAAAACGCTCATTCATCTTCGGTGTCATACTTATTGCAGCTTCTCTTGTGCTTGGGAAACTTCTGTTGATTCCACTCATCCTCTTTCCTGGTGATAAACACTGGTATGTTGCGATGCTTGTCGTGTATCTCTTTTCATGGCTTATGCTCATTCCGGGCATTGTTCTCGCAGGAATTGAAGGATATAGGCTTGTGATGACGAAGTACAAAGATTATCAGCATAAGACTGTTGACCATGTCAAGAAACATGGACTGGCGGTTCGGGACAAACTCCGACGCAAGAATTTATAAATCTACAATTTCTTTTTGACTTATGTTTATTGTCCTTCAGGCAATCTACTTCTTTCTTCCTGCATATGTAGCGAACATGATTCCTGTCATCTGTGGTACAGCATCTGTTTCGGGCAAGCTTTCACAACCTATTGACGGCTATCGCTCGATTCATGGCGTGCGTATTTTTGGGGATAGTAAGACCTGGGGCGGTCTTATCGGCGGCACGTTTGTTGGCATGATTGTTTTTATTATTCAGCAGGAATTGTATCGTTTTTCGTTTTTTCAAAGCATTTCTCTTATTTATTATCCCTCACTATCTTTACTTTTCGGACTGCTCATGGCACTTGGTGCATTATGTGGCGATTTAACTAAAAGTTTTGTCAAAAGACGTATTGGGCTAACTTCTGGAGCATCATGGTTTCCGTTTGACCAGATTGATTATGTGCTCGGCGCTTTTGTCTTTATCATTCCTTTCTATGTTCCATCGACTCTTGTCTTTATTGTTTTACTTCTTGTTGCACCTGTTTTTCATTACGCAACAAACTATCTTGCATTTGTTCTCGGACTGAAAAAAGTATGGTGGTAAGCCGTTATGTATCCGTAAAGCGTGATGATGAAAACGATGTATATGCCCAGTTGGTAAATACCTGTAAATGAACAGAGGAATAACAGCGTTCTCGCGGACATCGGAGGAATTTTCATCGACGATAATCCGTACATCATAGTGTATGTGCCGTACAACATCACAATTATTTTGTTAAGCTGTGTTGGCATGAGCTGCGTGATAGTTACCATGAGAAATAAAGCGGCTGTTTGATCGCTGAGCCAGTCCATATATTTTCCTCGCTCTGTTGTTCCTTCTGTGCGTGCTGCAATGCCATCACACGCGTCGAACAAAAGATGAAGAATTCCAAACATAATGAACCAGATTGTATCAAAGAAAAAAACAGCAGTTATTCCTGCGATAAACGATGCAATCGTGAGCTGCGTTGCGGTCACGCCACTCTTTTGAATGATAGAACTGAGAATAACTGTTCGTACTTTTTGCGACCAGATAATTGTTTTATGCACTAAATCCCACATGTTACACACCGAGCATCATGCGCAGGTCTTCACTTGGTTGCCACGGTGGCTCAAACGTCACATCAATCTCAACTTCTTCTGCATCGGTATCTTCTTTTACCCGCGATTTTATTTCTTCGAGAAGCATCGGTCCATAGGGACACATTGGTGTTGTAAACGTCATTAAAATGTGGATTTTTTTCTCTTTAACTTTGATGTCGTAAATCAAGCCAAGCGTCCAGACGTCGACCTGTATTTCGGGGTCGTATACTTGCTTCAAAGCTTCAATGACATGTTCTTTATCGAGCATGTACACCTAAAAAGAAAGTTGGTTTTTAAATGCTGCGGCTATTCTGACGTAATCGTGAAGCAGAATGAAGGCGAAAAATTAGAACGTACGTTTTCTTCCTTTTTCTGAGGACAACTCATTGTCTATGCTCGTTCTTATTTCCTTTATCTCTTTTTGCTCAAGTACGATATTCTTACATTTGATCAGGAACGCTGAAGTCTTTTTCATGATAAACTCATAGTTCTTGTCTGGTATTTCCCGGTTCACATAATACTGCGCGTCTATTCTTGCAGAGAATGCTTTGTCGATTAACTCAAACTCTTCTGACGTGAAATGACTTTTCAAATATCTTTTTGTAAACTCAATAGTGCATGAATGAATCTCGCACTTTATACCTATCTTCATGAGAAGGGAATACATGCTGTGGTATATTGCATAATAAGCAGTCGTTAGTTGCCAATCCCTAATATTCGTGCTTCTGAGGACTCCCAATGCTTCATCTGCCTTGATGATGTATGCTTCTCTGAGATTATCGCTTGGTTCGACAAGTTCAATTCCTTTCTTTTGTTTCATACACCACTTTATTTGATCCATTTTACAACCCTCCTGACAAACCCTTCCGTATCTTTGATTACAATGTGATTCTCAACAATCTCTTTGACAAGAATATCTTCGTCTATCTCTTTTTCAAAAATATTTATGGGGTAGCTTTTGATGTTAATATTTAGGTTATACTTCTGACCTGCTTCTTTTATTCTCTTCTCGTTGAATGTTCCGACAATGAATAAATCAAGATCAGAATCTTCTTTTTGTGTGCCTTTTGCGTAACTTCCAAAGACAAGCACAATTCCTTGCATGAAGTTGTCTGCTTTTTCAAGTACTTCCTTGACTACATGGTTCTTCTCAAGAAACTTAATCTTCTTGTACTGCTCTGTTAAAAAAAATAACTCCCTCGAAAAGAAAGATCTCTTTATTGAGTATAGTTTAATCTTGCCTTTAATTTTTGACTCCAGAATGTTTTTTTTTTCAAGCTTGGCTAGTGTCACAAGAGCGGTCCTTGAACTCACTTCCAACAGTTTCTCAACTTCTCTGATATAATATTCTTTGCCGTATCCTTTTGTGAAAATGCATAATATTCTCAAATCCATGTCGTTTACTTTAGTAATCATATGAGTATAAAAGTACACTTTTGTTTAAAAATGTTTCGGTTTGTGTGTTATCATATCGTCAATACTAAGCTATTTAAAGCGTCGGCTGAGCGAGAATCAAATGGATCCAGAAAATTTTGCAGCCGTTCTTGAATAAATCTACTCTATCCCTAATCTTTGCTTTCTTTGTTCTGCTAATTGCTGGGCAGCGTTAAACACGTCAAATGTAGCTGTTATGGCTTTATCCGCCTGTGCATATGTTGCATGTGGCTGATGGTCTCTTACAATGTACTTATTGTCAACTCTGCTTATCATTGCCTCTGCTCTTACATAGGATGGTGTGCTGTCATCAAAAACTACACGTCCCGTGTGTGGACTAAATCTGTAAGAAACTACCAAAAGTCCCATACTATTCCATGCACCTTTGTCAGTCTCAACTCGTCTTATTTTGGCTTGAAAATCGGACAGCCTAGAACAATTTTGTTTTACAATAGCTACTAATGGATCGGTTGTGATATCTTGCATTTGTGCACCATTTTTTATATAATTTATAAAGTTTTCGTTTCATCCCAATGGCGTTCAAGCTTATCATATGATTAAAGAGAAGGTATTTAAAGCTCTGTTTAGGCGAAAAACGTATGGATTCAGAGAATTTTGCAGCCGTTCTTGAAAGTTTTCCTCATCAATTCCGTGAGGTTGCGCACCTTGGAAAGAACGTACACGCATCATTCAACGAGCATGTTGCCATCTGTGGCATGGGCGGTTCAGGCTTGCCGGGCGAAATAGCAAAACGGCTTGTCAAAAAATTACCGGTTCTATTGGTCAAAGACTATGTATTGCCATCGTATGTTACTGGAACTGTTTTTATTATCTCTTATTCTGGCAACACAGAAGAAACGCTTGAACTTTATGAGCAGGCAAAAAAACGTGGGCTCAACACCATTGTAATTACAAGCGGCGGTGAACTCGAAAAACGTGCTGTCAAAGATAATCAAACACTCATCAACGTACCTGTTCCACATGCCGGACCATCAGGTTTTCAGCCACGTATGGCGGTTGCTTATCAAACTGTTCCCCTCCTTAATGTACTCGCAACTGCTGGTATCGTTGATGCGTCTGACTGGAATGCTTGCGCAGCGTTTCTCGAAGAACAGAAAGAAACGATAAAAACGAACGCACGAGAGATTGCGAAATCTATCGGAACGAGCATCCCCATCATTTATTCTTCCGAACAGTTTTATGCTGCTGCTTTCAAATGGAAAGTCAATCTCAATGAAAATGCCAAGATGCACGCATTTTGTCATGCATTCCCAGAATGGAATCATCATGAAATTAATGCACAGCACGACAACCGGTTTACTGTCATCATGCTTCGAGACAAAGATGATCCGATTCGTGTCGGACAACGAATGATGTTAATCCAGGCCATTCTGTTGAACAAAGGTGTTTCTGCTTCCATTATCGATAGTGTCGGTAGCTCGCGGATTGAGCGCGTTTTCTGGAGCATGTATTTGGGTGACTGGGTTTCGTATTACACAGCAATTGACAGAGGAGTGGACCCAACACCAATAACGATGGTTGAGGAATTGAAGAAACAACTCAAACCTCACCTTTCAAGCAGCGTTAAGTATAAATGAGACTGTTTTTTTGAAATTGCATGCTTCTGAAACAGCTTGTGTTGCACAATATTCGAAGTTACGTTCATCAGGTTATTGACTTTCCGCAGGGCAGTGTTCTTTTACAGGGTGATATCGGCTCGGGCAAAAGTACGGTGCTGCTTGCGATTGCTTTTGCTTTATTTGGTGCGGATACCGACCATCTCAGTGGACAAAGCATTTTGCGCTCGGGCAAGAATGACGGCTTTGTTCAACTCACGCTCAACATCGACTCACAGGAAGTAACCATTTATCGTGCGCTGAAAAAAAATCGTGGAAGCATTGCACAGCTCAATGGTTTCATTCTCAAAAACGGGACGAAAACAGAAGGCATGCCGATAGAATTGAAAGCAGCTGTCCTTCAGATGCTTGGCTACCCATTGATGCTGGCTAGCAAGAAAAAAAATTTCATGTATTCTTACACTGTGTATTGCCCGCAGGAAGAAATGAAATTCATTCTGGGCGACGACAAAGAACTGCGCCTTGACATCATCCGAAAAATATTCGGCATCGACAAGTATTCTGCCATTCGAAACAATGCTGGTATTTTACTTCGTGAACTTCGTTTTCGTCATCGCGACCAACAAACCAAAAGTCAGGGTTTAATTGTTAAAAAAACGGCATACGAAGAACGCAGAAAAAGCATTGAGCATCTTGTTTTGCAGGACAAACAGCTTCAGCCACGACTGAACTATCTTCGTGGTTCGTATGCACAATGCAGGCTTGAGCTTGTAGCAAAAGAAAAAGAATGGAAAGAGTGCATCGAAAAGAAGCGGCAGCGCGATGTTTTTCAGGAACAGCTCAGGCTGCAAAAAGAAGTTGCTATTCAGCAGGAAAAAAAACAGGGACGTCTTGAAGCGCATCTTCGCGAGCATCAATCACTGATGCATGAAGACGTTGAACAGCAGCTGCGCGAAAAGGATGGAGAATTACAATCGCTTGTAACAACACAGCATACACTCGTTCAACGACGTTTTGTTGTTGATAAACAAGTTGCTGAACTGGAAAAAAATATCGGTGAAGGACGGCGTGATGTCGCTCAACTCGACATACAAAGTAAACATCTTGTACAGCAGATTCAACAAAAACAATTGCTGCAGCAGGAAAGTGAATTTGTTCGAGAAGAACTGGAAAAAAATCAGCTCGCACGTGTTGAATTCGAGCATAATGAAAAAAGTGCGCGTGCTATGGTTGACAGGATTGCACATCTTTCACTCTGTCCTACGTGTTTTCAGGAGGTTCCTACAGAGCACAAAACGAAATTCCATGCAGAACAGCACTCTGTCATGTCAGTTGCTGCGGATAAACAAAATGAACTTGCGGCTGTCGTATCGCAGGTTCGTTTGAAAATGAACGAAGTTCAAGACAAGTTGCGTGTTATTGCAGAACACGAAGAACAGCTGCGAAGGATTCAGAGAGATATTGAGCTGGCAGCTTTGTTCAACAAGCACTTTGATGAACGGCGTGCGCAGCTTACGATGCTTCAGGAAGAAAAAATTCAGATTGCTGGAGCGCAACGCAAGTTTAACCCTATCGACATCGATTCGCTGCGTGAACAAGTAATAAAGTTACGCAACAAAAAAGAACAGATTGCATTGCTCAAAAAATCTGCTCAAGAACTGGACGAACTCCGACGCGAACATTTGCACACGCAACAGAAAATAAATCTCCTGACTCAGGAAATCAGCGTTGGGAATGAAGAATTACTCAAACAACTTGAAGAGCAGCGCTTCTCATTGCAACAATCGCAGGACAAGCTTCATCATGAAGAACGCGAGTTGTCTCTGCAGTCTGTACGTCTCATGGCAGAACGGCGGGCGCTTGAGCAACAGCTCAGCACTCTTGAAGAAGAGCTGAAGATAATGGAACAGGCAGCACAAGTGGCTGAGCAATTGTCAGGACTTTGCGGATGGCTTGATGAGTTTCTTATCCCGTTGATGGATGTTATGGAACGCAAAGTTATGTTGCGCATTCATTTGGAATTTAATGAGCCGTTTCAAAAATGGTATGGCATGCTTGTTGCGGATGAAAGCATGACTGCACGCATCGATGATAGTTTTAGTCCCGTGGTTGAACAAAACGGATATGACATTGATGTGAGTTATCTGAGCGGTGGAGAGCGTACAAGCGCTGCGCTCGCATATCGACTCGCTTTGAATAAAGTGGTTCATGATGTCGTCCATAGTATCAAAACTCGTGACATACTTATTTTGGATGAGCCTACTGATGGGTTCAGTTCTGAACAGCTCGACCGGATGCGTGATGTGCTGCAGCAGCTTAACATCGCACAAATAATCATTGTCAGTCACGAACAGAAGATGGAAAGTTTTGTTGAGCATGTGTTGCATGTGGGAAAAGAGAATGGGATGAGTAAAATTATGCCATAAACCAAAGCTATTTTATTCATTTTGCAGTGGTAAATAACACAAGTTTTATAAATAATCAACGTTGGTTCTGATGTATGATAATTACTGAATCAAACATTAAAGAATATCTCATAGATAATGGTATTGTGCATCGTGAGGAAAAAATTGTCGTAACCAAACTGAGTGGTGGGAATATAAACAATTTATTCTTCGTCGTTACATCACATGGAAAAAAACTCGTCATTAAACAAGCACTTCCTCAAGCTCAATTTAATGCTGACGTCATCCTTCCACAAGATAGGGTAATCACAGAATATAATGCAATGCATCTGTGGAAAAATTTGACCAAGCTTAGTCATATTCCACATCTCATTCATTGTGACCAGAAAAATTTTCTGTTGGTCATGAAAGCAATCCCTTCAGAATACAAGTTACTTACCTATTCTCTTGTTAGAGGTGACGTTAACCCTGAAATTGCAACCAAGCTTGGAAGACTGCTCGCAACATTTCACACAACTACATACAAAGACAAGCACATTATTAAAAATTTTCCCCTCTCAGAACAGTTTAAAGTGCTTAAAATTGGGCTTTTTCATCTGCCGCTGCTTGATTCAACAGACAATCCCATCATTAAAAATAATGTTAACATGGCAATTGCACGATGTTATCAAAATAGGACTGCCCTTATTCATGGTGACATGCTTCCAAAAAATATTTTAGTTAAAGATGACGATTTCTATTTGTTGGATTATGAATTGGCACACTTTGGAGATCCCTCACATGATTTAGGGACTTTGTTATCTCACTACTTACTCTTTGCACTTATCAATTATCCTCTCAAAGAAAAATATTATCATGCGATAAAATGTATAATTAACGAGTATAAAAATGTCATCTCATTCAAGGAGATATGGAATAAAATATTAGCAAATGCTCTCGGGCATATAGCTCCGACTTTTTATGGTCGTGTATTTGGTGTTGCACGGGTGGAGTTTATCGATAATGCAACAAAAGAAGCAATTAAGAGAATTATAACTATTTTAGCGACACGTTCCTGTTCCCGCTTGGACGAGGTGTTTAACGTCATAGATACTGAGGCAAAGCTGTTGACGAGAAACAAGCCACCAAAAATTGTGAAAGGGGGTGTGCTGTTCTGATGGCTTACACTGTCGCAAGAAAAGGAAATTTGTATATCGCACGACATGGTCAAACAACATCCAATGTCGAGCGTTATTTTAATTTGGATGAAGAAGAGCTCAACGAACAAGGTTGGAAAGATGCACATCAATTAGCACATGGTTTCAGGGATGTTCCTCTTGATAAAGTTGTTACGAGTGATAGGCTGCGGGCAATTCAGACGAGTGAGCCTCTCGTGAAAATGAGAAGCTTGGAGCATAAGATTATTTCTGATTTACGTGAACATGATAATGGTTCATTGACAGGCAAGCCTTATCCTGAAGGTATGGATGGTCCTGCAGCACAACATTTTCTTTTGCGCGCTGATACCATTTTTGGCGGTGAATCAAATGCTGCCACCTATGAAAGAGCAGTCAGGGTCAGAGAACAATTTAAAGAATATCATGATGAAGATATTTTAATGATTACTCATAGTACTTTTGGTATATTTCTGAGTCTGGCTCTCGATGATAGGGACTTTAGGGATTCAAACTTCGTTCAGAAAACGGGTATGTATGATTTATCCCACCTTCTTAAAAATGTTCAACATTGGCACTATCAGGTTACGCCTGATAAGAAATTTGGAAGAATCGAAAGACAACAAACGGTTTAAACCCAAAAATTTATCAACCTTTTAACCCATGGTCAGCATTATGGTGCGAGATTTACGTTCATTGGTTATACGTCCAAGAAAGAAAGTTCCATGCGAGAATTTTTTTGACATGTTTATCAATATGGAAGGCGCAGATGCTGCTTATACCAGTGAACATGTAGATGAAATTGTATTTGTGATTAAACCACTGACGCTACGAAAGGAAGAAAAAAATAAAACGTATTAAAAAATATTTTTCGCCTTCCTTCTGCTTCAACCTCGACTCAAAAGTGACGTCATGAAGTGTTATATACCCACCACAATCAACGCTGCAACAATCCCAAACAACACCCCAACAAAGACCTCAAGAGGCGTATGTCCCAGAGAATAATGTGGCTCTCTAATATTGAGTTTTGCTTTTGCTATCAACCTGTGCAGAATTTGACCTTCTTCTCCCGCTGTGCGTCGGACACCAAACGCATCAATTATAACAACACTGGTCAATGCAAGTGCGACAAAAAAAGCAGTGGTTAGTTTTTCATTCAAGTAAATAGCTGTTGTTAAGCCTGCGAGCAATGCACTGTGTGAACTGGGCATGCCGCCGGTTGCAACGATGTCGAGCAGATGAATACGTTTCGTTCTTGTGTAAAACAATACTATCTTGAGTAACTGTGCGCCCACTCCTGCGAGAAGTATCGTTTGGAATAAGGGATTCGAGAATACACTCATATTACGAAGAAAGCTTTTTAACTTTAAAAACATTCTCTTTCTCTATGACACAAGTCTTTCCAAGCCGTTCACGATTTATTCCCGCAGTTTTATTCAAGATGCTGCGCAGCATCGGATTTCAGGCGGTTGACATGCATTTTCATTCTGCATACAGTATGGATGCAGCTTCTTCGATTCCATCTGTCCTGAAAAAGTGCAAAAGTAGGGGATATGGTGTTGCTATCACCGACCACAATGAGATAAAAGGCGCGGTGTCATAGAAATAATACAGAAAAGAACTGTTTGTCATTCCCGGCATCGAAGCAAGCACTCGTGAAGGTGTTCATGTCCTGTATTATTTCTATGACATTGGTCTTTGCAAGCAGTTTTACAGCAATGTTGTTGTTCCGCTGAAGAAAAAAAATCCATTTTTCCTTCCGTTACGTGTTGATGAACTGATGGACAAAGCACGCGATTACAGCGCAGTTGCGTGCGTTGCGCATCCCTATGGCGTTGGTAGAATAGGGATTAAAAAAGTACGCGTTCAGGGTGGTATGAGTTGCATTGCGAAGAAATTTAATTTAGCCGAAGGATTAAACGGCTCAAATTTGCGAAAACTCAACAAGAAAGCGATGAGCTGGGCGCATCTGATGCACAAAGAGATGATTGCCGGCTCTGACGGACATATTACCAAGGAACTGGGTGGCGCATTGACACTTGCGTATGGGTATGACGTGGAAAGTTATCTTAAATCATGTGTGAAAGGTCACGCTGTGCTGTTAGGCAAAGAGCTGAACATCTTTGTGAATGCGCTGCGACAAGTTTCAAAAGAAAGGACATACTTTCGGACTGCACGCTCACTCGGCTTGGGATGGCTATGGCTTACGGACCATGCACGCGAATTACGTATGCTCGATAGGAAATTGAAGCACAGTCGCATGCATTATTATGCACGGCGTGCTGGCTTGACGCGCGAAGCGTACAGTAATTACGTCAAATTGCGTTTGGGAGGGTACGATGCAACGAAAACTGACCGCTGAGCAAGAACATGTATTGCGAGAGAAAGGAACGGAAGCGCCCTTTACCGGGAAATTTGTTCATCACAAAAGCAAAGGGATGTACATCTGTGCAGGATGTGGCTCTAAATTATTTTCATCAGATACAAAGTTTGATTCGGGTACCGGCTGGCCGAGTTTCTCTGACGCAAAGAATGTCAAGCTCGTTGATGATTCCAGTCATGGCATGCACCGGGTAGAAGTGCAATGTAGTAATTGTGGCGGGCATCTTGGACATGTGTTTGATGATGGACCCAAACCTACGAAGAAAAGGTTTTGCATCAATTCTTGTGCGCTGGAGTTTGACAACAAATAATTAGGAATTAGTTTGTTGGTGGCACGTATGTCAGCTGTTTTGGTTCGATTGACTTCTCTGGCATTACATAGTGCTGGTTGCCTGTCCTGAAGTATGTTGCATTTCCAGCACCATCTATCATCGGGCTCGTCCAGTCGATTGGGTTTGGCACTGCACGAGAAACAACTGCTGATTTACTTATATCATGACGAATACCGCAGAATATTGCTCTGCTCCCTTCTGTACTTCTTCTCACTTCGCGTTCTAAAACAATGTCCATATAGTTCACCTTATGCGTTGTCTCCCTTCGCTTATTTATATATTTTATGTATTTTATAAATTTTTGTTTATCTTCAACATTTCCCGAACAAGTATCGTCCTTCGACGAATCTGGTGTATAGAATAGCGTACAATCCTAAAAAGAAAAGGAAAAGTCGGAAATCTTAGATTTATCAAAATTTATCGGGAGTTACAATTTTGTATTTTATCTTTTCTTTATCCAAGAAATACGTAAGTCGTTTGCGTTGTAAAGCAATTTCTTCCTTCCACGTATAACGATAGTCTGTTCCTAAAAGTAGGAGGCCATCATGAATCATTCGAGCGACAATGTATGTTTCAGCAGCTTGAAGTGCTTCACGTTTCGACTGTCTTCTCTCAAAATCTTTGGCAAGATGTGCATGGATAACATCTTCTGGATCAAATTGTTTACCGTCAACTTTTGCAATCCTGTCCCGCGTTGTTCCTCCTGTTTGCATCTTTCCACTGAGATTACGAGTTTTACGTGGTGGAAGATAGAGAGGTGTTGTATTCGGGTTGGCAAGTGCAGCAATTTCATCAAGTGAAAGAGGAATGAGAACGCTGTCATCTTCGTGATACAGAAGTTCAAGCTTCTCTGCTTTGTCATGAAATGCTGTGCTTGATTCGCGATTTGGCTCGCTGAGTTGTACAAAACTGTTTGCCACTGGTAATCGATACTGTTCAACACATCTTGGTTTCTTTTTATCGTACACATGTACTGTTGTTTCAGCTGTTTTACCTTTATGAAGTGCAAAAAGAGCTTCCTCTTCGTTCTCAATCCCGAAAAGACAAGTCCAGAAATTATTTCGCCCTTCAATTTCTAAATTGATGAACACAGTTACACACTTTCCTTCAAGCGTGTTTGTTGGCTCTTTGCTCAGAATCTGTTCTGCGATTTTAATCATTAGGCTTTTTCACAAGGATTTGCTTATAAATCTTACTCTTTTTTTGTAACTGCTAAGTACTCCTTAACTCGTGTTTTTGTGCGTCACACCTTTGAAAGAAGCTTTATAAACAACCCAGCGACGTTGTCATCTCGTGGGGCCGTAGTCTAGCTTGGTAGGATTCACCCTTGGGGTGGGTGCGACCCGGGTTCAAATCCTGGCGGCCCCATTTCCATAATATTTATATAGATTATATAATCTACCCCTCTTTTATGCCAAATGAAGCTTATTCAGGAAAAACAGACGTCACGTATGCACCCAGTTGTGATGAAATAGCGACTTTCCTTGTTCCCACGGAAAGAAAAATCAGGAAAGGTGGCGTTGAAACAATCGTCGCTGGTTTTCCTGTCGGTCAAAATGGTGGACTAGCTTTTCCTTCTAACTATAATGACAAAGGGACAGTTGAAACGTTCCGCGATTTTGTTCGACAATTAACTGCTGAAGGGCTTGCGGAATTAGTTGAATCCAATGTCTTTCGTCCAGCAGGAGCAACAGGAACACACAGTTATCTTATTCGTGAACCCATTACTGGTACAGACACTGGACAATATGTTCGTCTCGATTTGAATGTTTCTCGCGAAGAAGGAAAAGGAAAGCTTCGTTATGAAGCAACAATAGAGCATTCCTGCAAGCCAGGCGAACGTCTGAAAGCGTCGAATGGTACAGAAATTGACTCTGATTTGTGGGTAGAGCTCAGTAGTGTTTTCTTGGGTTGAACTTTTTGAAATGGCGAATATAACCTACACTCATCTTTGGACTCATCGACTTGAACTTGGTGATGTCACGCGGATGCTTACACAACAACCGGAAGGAGTCGCAGCAAATGGAGAGCTCGTGGAAGGAATTTGTTTGCCTTCGTCTCGTTTACTGGTTGCGGCAAGCGCACACGACAAAGGAAATGTTGCTACCTATGCTCGGCTTGCTTCCTATATTCAGGAACACTACCCAGGTGTGTTGTTTTCTGCTATGCTGGATTCTGGAACGGTCTTTGAAGCGCAGTTGGCAACAGGAGATAAATTACATTCGTTCACCATTACTGATGTTTCAGTACCTTTCGGAAGAAGAATAGTTTCGCTGAATGTATCTGTTGATTCTGAAAGTCGTTATGGAACAACACTACGCACTCTCGTTGATGGAGAGATTAAAAAGAACTTACCTGCAGCACGCACTACTCATGTCGATGAACGGCTTTTTCACAGGTTACAAAAATTTTTAGAACATGAAACAGACCGTTAATTATAAAAAGCAGACGTTTCACTATCTTTTTTGGAGGGATTTCCCATGACATTTACGTTACCAAAGTTGCCTTATGCATACAACTCGTTAGAACCGCACATCGATGCAAAAACGATGGAAATTCATCATACTAAGCATCATCAGGCGTACATCGATAACCTGAACAAAGCGGTTCAAGGCACTGCATTCGAGAAGATGGACGTTCACGAGTTATTGAAGAAGATTAACACTGTCCCGGAAAACATACGGACGATTGTTCGCAATCATGGTGGTGGACATGCAAACCATTCTTTGTTTTGGACGATTATTGGACCAAACTGTGAAGGTGTGCCTGTTGGTAACGTCGCTGAACAGATTGTGAAAACGTTTGGAGACTTCGACAAGTTTAAAGAACAGTTTGGTGGAGCTGCATTAAAAGTATTTGGCAGTGGCTGGGGCTGGCTTGTGATGAAAAATAAAGAATTGAAGATAATAACTACACCCAATCAGGATTCGCCGTTGATGAATGGAGAAACACCTCTCCTTGGAATTGATATGTGGGAACATGCGTTTTATTTGTTGAGACAGAACAGAAAACAAGAATATGTTGATGCGTTTTGGCATGTCGTGAACTGGAAAGAAGTTGAAAAGAATTTTCATGCAGCGACAAAGTAATTATTTATTTCACAAGCTGTAACCTAATTCCGGTCATCGTCGCAACGAAAAGAAAATTAAACGTTTTTTACTTATTTTTTCGCCTTCCTTCTGCTTCAACGACCACCACGAAGTTGATATCATCTCCCTGTCAAAGTATTGACGGCGACGTAATAATTATCTCTTATTCAGCACAAACGTTCCCGTGTATCCAAAACTCGGTTTGAGCGAGCCTGATATTTCTGTTTCTGAGATTGATTCCGGGATGAGAAGAGGCGGAAATCCTGCGAGAAAAGATTCATCAGTCAAACCAACTTCTTCGTGATAATAATACACATAGCCAAATCTGGGCGTGCGGATGTTCAACGTTGCGCCAGGAAGCTCTGCAAGCTGGATTTTCTGGTCGTCGCCACCCGTGGCGAAAAATGTTATTTGGACAGCTTCACTTTTCCCTCCTTCGAGTTCGCAGTATATGACACCTGTCTTTGGTGGTTGGATATCGACGTTTGCGATGCCTGATATTGTGCCGCTTGTGTGTTTGTAACCCGGTTCAGACCATAATGTTATTTCCTGCTCACCATTGAGTGCTGAAACAAGGCTCACCGGAGAGTTCATAGTCAGTTCGTATTCGATTGAGGCAGAGCCGTCGCTGCATGATGCGCCCAAATCTTCAAATTCAGCAGAAATCGTACCGCTCCATGTTTCGGGCTCTGCTGGTTCAATAATTTTATCTTCACTACATTCCCACCAGTTGCAGACGACGTTGCACGCAACCTGATACGAAGTGTCAGAACCGGTGATGATTGTTGCGGTCTCTGCAGTTTTTGTGTATTCTTTGCCCTCGGGAGATTTTTCCGGACAGCCGTCTCTCCTTACTTCCTGAAATGTGTAAGGATTTTGTGTTTTAAAATCTGTTACTTCCATCACATTGACGACGCTCCAGCCCGAATGGGTTGAACATCGAGTGACCGTATTTCTGAGAGCTGCTTCGCACTGCACAAGAATTTTTGATGATTCACTATCTGCACCGGTATCTTTCTGGATACGTTCTTTCCATTCCTGAAGATTGCCTGTTTCGTTTATCTCGAACAGCGGATTGTTGTCAGGGACAAATGTCGCGATGAACAAGCCAAAAAGTGCTGCAAAAACCAATGCAGCGCCGCCGAACACCAATCCTGCGATTGCAAATCCTTTTCCGATGTTATTCTGTTTTGCTTTCTGTAGCCCTAAAATGCCGAAGATAATAGAAAGAATAATGAGAACCCAGCCAACCAATGGTACCCAACCGAAAACAATGGAAATAATGCCTAAGACGAGAGATGCAACCGCGAAACCGTTACCTGCTTTTTTCACCTGTTGAGACTTTTTTAGAAAGATATAAATATTACGGTTACGGCTTTGAGATTATGGGATGCGGAGGATGTAATACTAATCCAGAGCTCACTGAAGTTGAGCCGAAAGAGCTTGAACTGCCTTTAGGTGGTGTCATCGTTACACTTACACAGAACGCTGCTTCAAAAGTAAAAGAATACATGGCTTCTGAGAACAAAAATGGTCATGCGTTGCGTGTCATGGTTGTGCCGGGCGGTTGTGCAGGCTATCAGTACGGCTTGGATTTTGATAACAAACAAAGCAACGACGATGTTGTTGTCGAGCAGCATGGCGTCAAGCTTGTTGTCGATAAAAAAAGTGCCGGTCATTTGGTTGGAACAACGATTGACTTTGTAGATTCACTGCATGGTTCTGGTTTTAAAATAAGTAATCCAAACGCGCAATCAACCTGTGGCTGCGGAAATTCGTTTGGGTGATTACGTGCTTTTTTTTCCCGATGAACTCACAACTGTTTATAAGCAATAAAAGCAATTACATTTGATTGAGGAAAAAATGAAAGAACTTATCCTGACATGTACCATCATCAAAGAGAAAGGGCGTTATGCCTCACATTGTCCTGAACTTGATATTGCAAGCATGGGCGATACTCCTGAAGACGCTCAAAAAAATCTTGAAGAAGCAGTCGCAGGGCATCTTGAAGTTGCACGTGAAGAAGGTTTGCTTTTTTGAGTTGTTCTTTTTACGATTACGTGCGAGTTTCGGATAATTTTTATGCTAGTGTTGTTCACTCCCACAAGTTGTGAACTATTGACGTCTCAATCGTTGCTGTTACGAAAGGAAGAAAAAAAATATACGTAAAAAAACGTTTAAAACTATTTTTTCGCCTTCCTTTTGCTCCAACGACGACCGTTAATAAGAATCGAAGTCCCCTCTAATTTGGAGGGGTTGAGAAAAACCCCGTGAGCACTTTCTGATTTTTGTGTAATGCTGCCATCGTCAGCTCATATCGTGGGTCGCCAAACTCTTTCCATTGCTT